>NFYZ01001446.1_pt1 | contig 28644 bp, 44 predicted proteins | sample 1092561 | NCBI WGS metagenome assembly NFYZ01 (sample SAMN03609887, study PRJNA323583) | gut metagenome | isolation source: feces | host: Rattus norvegicus | place: Malaysia | collected 2013 | reverse complement strand
ACTCGTGTTTGGCTAGATGATGATGGCGCTACGGTCTATGACGTTGGTTCACATGTAAGTTTCTTTAAGCTGTATCCAGATAATAAGGAGCAGAAATGATTACGAAAAAAGATTTTGTTTCAGCAGTAAATTCAATTAAAGAAGTTGAGGACTTCTATCGCCAGTATGGTCATAAGTGCTATGTTAAGAACTCGCTAATCCAAACGCTTATTGATGCCGTTGGCGATAAATATGAGTGGATTGCATGGTATATCAATACGACTCGATACGGTGAAGTGAACAACACTGTAAGTTTTGGCGAGTATGGCAATGAAGCTAAGCACTATGTTATCAAGACTGTTGATGACTTGTATGACTTCCTTGCTGACTATTATCATTGGAATGAAATGGATTATAAGTATGAGTAATTATCCAGACTACACTTGGGAACAGGATTCCTACGCACCGTGGAATAGCGAGGAAGATTATATCGACAAGAAATGCAAGCAGTGTTCGATGTTCGCAAAGATTCCAGATGATATCTGTGTTACTGATATGGGATATTGCATTGAGTGCTGTGACTATTTTAGCGGCGAAGATGATGCTTGCGCTTCCTTTGAGCTATATTAAGGATATTATATATGAACGATAATAATTCAGATGTAAATTCATGGCATACTAATTTTGCTACGACAACAGATGACACCCAAGAGTTTATGAAGATTACATATTATATGATGTGCATCGTAGAGGAATTCATTGGCATGTGTGATGCTTCAACATATGGTGGGTTTAGAGATAATGATTTTCGCATGTTCAAAAAAATGCGTAAAGAAATGGACGATATCATAGAGCGCCGAGAAATACGCATTAATAAATAGAGCGGTGTAATAATGGAAATTGTAAGCATTGGCAGAGTGAAAGCTCGTAAGCCACATAAGTGTGACATGTGCGGCAAGAAGATTGCTGTTGGTGAAGAGTACGAAGCTCAAAACCTAGTGTGTTATAATAAGATGTATACGTTTCATCAGTGCGACAGGTGCAAACCATATGTCAATGAAGTATGGAGCGTAGGTTTTGATAACGACCTAGACGGACTTGATTCAGGTACTTTTTATTCGTTTATGTCAGAAGAGCATAATGATGTTTTGGATAAATGGTATGAGGAAGATGGTCACGATGAGTAAGAAAAGCACTATAATCTGCGATAGGTGTAGCAAAGAAATACCACACAATGTAGGTAAAAGGCTCTATCATCAGACGGTTATATTGTTTGATAGGCTCTGCCTATGGGAAGGTCTTGACAATAGCCTTGATTTGTGCGATGATTGTTCAAATGAATTTCGCAAGTGGTTAAAGAAAGATGTGTAAAATACAATGGAGCTTGGTTATGAAAACGACATTGAAGATGTTTACACTTGGGCGCTTGACCACATGGAAGGCTGCGATGAGCCAGAGTGGACTATGTATAGTAAAATCGTAGCTGCAATTGAAAATTATCAGATGAAGAAGTTTAAGCTTGGGCTTAAAGACATGATTGACAATAAGCTTAATGACTTACTTGGCAATGATATTGAATATGTTATTGAAGACACTATTGCCGAGATGCCAAACGCATTGAAGATGTTAGAAGATTCGTAGAAAGGAATTGATATGGCTATATATAAACTTGAATTTGATTGGTGGACAGTAGAGGACGAGGACAAGCCTTGGTATGAACAGGAGCAGCGAGTATATTATTTCACACACGCCGAGGACGCACTTGATTTCGTTGACCGTGTAGTCTGGAATGAAGCTGCATATGTATCTATGGGCAGTCCGATTAACGCATATCTCTATAAGTTTAGCGAGTCTATCCAGTATGATGAGCGAGATTGCCGATATATCGCCGCATGGCACGATATTGACAAAAGAGTGCGCTAAAACAACGCTCTGACCTGCGGTTTTGTTGACGAAAAAAGCTTTAAAATCGTGATTTTAAAAGTTTGGTCAATTCCAGTAAAAATGTTACTTCCAAATAGCAATTGGAAGTAACAAAAATATTGGAAGCATAAAAGAATAATGAGCGCTATGGAGCAGGTTAAACCCGAAGACCTTCTTATCGTGAAGTGCCAAAGGAATATGACAGCAGAAAACGTGAATGCTATGCATAAGTGGTTTTGCGAAATGAAAGAAAGTGGCATAGTGGTATTGCCGAAAGACGTTTCACTTATTGTCATTTCAAAAGATGTTCACGTTTACTAATTCAATATTGTGATATAATAATAGCTGCGTATTAAGCAGCTATTTCTTTATAGGGAGACGGTATGGAGCTATATACATTCTATGTTGTGACGATTCCAGAACATACAGAGAAAGAGATTTCTTTTACTACAAAAAAGTATGGTACATGTTTAGGTCTTGAGCCAAAAGAAGAACAAGTTTATATTCCAGAAAGGAAATATTATTTCTGTAGGTGTAAACAAGCTAAGAAGTTTTGCCTAGAGAATGATTATCCGTTTGAATATATCACAAAGGAGTTGTATTAATGGCACGTCTGTCAAAAGAAAAGCCTGATGTGTGTCGTAATTTAAGTGGAACTAAAGGTGACGGAGTTGGCTATGCGATTTTTAGCAAGTTTAATTTCTGGTGTTCAAAATGTGGTTTTGCAGCTGACGTTGTAGGTCTTGGAGATTGTACTGTTTATTTTTGTCCGCGATGTGGTGAAGAAGTCGCTGATGAATAAATCTTGCTTTAGAGAAAGGTGGTTAAATGGCGCGCTTGTCAAAAGAAGAGCTTGATAAAATCAAAGAGAAGTACGGCGTTTCACGTATCTGGTCATGGAGCCGTGTAAACACCTTTATGACTTCACATTATGAGTATTACCTTAAGTATGTTAAACATGCAAAAGAAGATAGAACAGATTGTGGCTACGCACCCCTTGGCTCCATCGCGCATGACACTCTAGACGCATTCTATGATGGTAAGATTTCATATGAAGATATGATTAACCAGTTCGATGATGGCTGGCTTACTGCTATTGATATTGCAGACCTCAAGCTTGACCGTAATGATGAAGAACATGATGCTAGTATCAAGGCTAAATACAAGGAAGACTTACAAATCTTTTTCAAAAATCATATCAAGTATAAGCATAAGCTGCTTATCGAGAAGCCTGTAATCGCACAGGTTAGCGACAATGTGTTCGTAGGTTATATTGACGCATTGTTTAAAGATGACGATGGTTGTTATAATATTATCGACTTTAAGACCAGCTCTATGTACAAGGGTAAGACGCTTGAAGAGCATTCTGGGCAGCTAACCATATATGGACTCGGATTAGTACAAGCTGGCATTCCTCTAGATAAGGTAAAGATTTGCTTTAACTTCCTAAAGTATTGTAACGTACAGTATCATCAGAAAAATGGCGCGGTAAAAGAACGACAGATTGAGCGCTATAAACTTGGTGACAGTCTCAAGACAAACGTTAAGATGTGGCTTAATGCCGGTGGATATTCAGAGGATGAAGTTGAAGATTATTTAAAACTTCTCATTGATACCAATAGTCTTGACGTATTGCCAGATGATGTGCGTGACAAATATGTTATTACAGATTGCCATGTTTTTATTCCATTTACGCAGGAACTAATTGATAAGTGGACTAATACTATTGTATCCACTATTCAAGATATCAACATGCGCGAGAATGATTACGAAGAGACTAAGAGCGACAAATGCTTTTGGGATTCTGAGGAAAGCGTTAAGGCACAGTCATATTATTATGCAACTTTGTGTGGATATTCAGCAGCTAAATTGTTGCCGTATAAAAGTTATTTAGACAAGCTAGAAGCGCAGAAGAATGGTGCTGATATGTTCGGCGGACTTCTTAATGATTCTGAAAATGATGTTGTAACTAGTCAGGATATATGCAACAATAGTAATGATGAAGTAGATTTGTCTTGGCTAGATGAACTAGCATAATCAGTGGGATATTACGAGGTGTTAAATGACTCCTGTTTTTAATGAATACATACGCTTTCTAAACGATGTTAACAACAGCAGTGTAGATATATCTTATTTACAAGAGGGATATTTTTGGATTGATAATTCAATTATTAAGGCGTTTGATAAACAGGGCAATATTCATAAGTTTTTTAGAGTCAAGATTGATGACTACATGAATGTTAATGTTGTTGTTCCTAAAAATGGATACGATAATATTAATAATGTAGACATCGCAAGTTGGCAAGATATAATTAAGTTGCAAAAACACCATTTAGAGGAAATTGAAAATGAAAGCTTGCATCTAATTAAAGAGAAGCATGATAAGTTTTCTAATTATACATCTGTCATTCCAATATCTACTGGCAAAGACAGCATGTGTGTTATGCATCTTGTTAGGAGTCTATATCCAGACACAAAAGCGATATTTAATAACACCTCGCTTGATGTTGTTGAGACATATCGTATGGTAAAACAAATACCAAATTGTCAGATAATGAATCCAAGCAAGGGGTTCTATCAGTATGTTCAACAAGAACATATGGTTCCAAGCAGATTTGCTAGATTTTGCTGTAGAATTTTTAAAGTTGGTGTCATGGTTTCAAACTTAGACAATTACCATCCATACCTAATGTGGATGGGAATGCGAAACGATGAGAGCAACACGAGAAGCGGCTATCAAGACGAGTGGGTTAATGCGGCTGAGTGGGGAGACACATGTTGGCAAGGCATTCTTCCTATTCGCAAGTGGACTGAGATTGATATTTGGCTATATACTATTTGGAAGGACATTGCGATAAACCAGAAATATAAGTATGGTTACTCAAGGGTAGGATGCGCTGTTGCCTGCCCATATTATACAAAGTCAACATGGGTTCTCGACAAGTATTGGTATCCAAAGGCGTATGAGCGATGGCGAAACATTCTCAGACAAGATTTTATTGATAACAAGAAGTGGCTCATTATGAATTGCACTATTGATGAATACATTAATATTGCTTGGAATGGCGGTACGTATAGAGATGAGCCAACCGTGGATGCCATTAAAGAGTTTATGAGATATAATGGCATCGATGATTATGATTTAGCAAATAGATATTTTAATAAAAAGTGTTGCGAGTGTGGTAAACGAATTAAAAACAAAGATGTTCTAGCAATGAATATGAAGGTACATGGTAGAGACATCGGTAAATTTTATTGCAAGAAGTGTTTTAAAGACTTACACAACATGTCTGAAATCGACTGGAATGAAAGGCTTGAAGCATTTAAACAAAGTGGCTGCAATTTATTCTGATAAAATATCTATTCTAAGGATTAACTATGAACAGAGTTATTAAGAAGAACTTCAAATGCAAGTTGTGTAAGAACAAGTATCAAATCACAGATGATATGTTACGAACGATTGAGATAATTGAGCTGTGCGACCACCCACATTATAATCGCGCATTTAGTTGTCCTGTATGTGGGCAGGTATACGCATTTGACACCAATGGATTTGGGGAGTATAGATGGACGCCCGTTTTCATAGAGTTCAGAATGAAGGATAACCCGTTTGTTTAAGGATTGATTATGAAGCTTATTATTAAAGACCGTGGTATGGGTAAGACAACTCAGTTGATTCATATTAGCGAAGCAACTGGCTATCCTATTGTTGTTGCTTATAAAACAATGATTGACAATATAAAGAGTATGGCTACAAAACTTGGATGTAAGATTCCAGAACCAGTTTTAGTTTCTGATATTGTAACTGGCAAAACACAATACGACAATATTCTTGTTGATGAGGTTACGCTTGATGGTGTTCTTAAAAAGGCTCTAAATAATTATTTTAATAGCAATGTAGTGGCATGTACTTGTAGCCCATATGTTAATATTGAAGCATATTATTCATTGCCTAAAAGGAATTTAACTGTTAGTTGTGACTAAAGTTTTGAGGAGCAACAATGTATAAAGATAGAACGCTTTGCGAACAAAACGAGAAAGAGATTGAAGAGCTGCTGCTTGGTCATAAAGTCACAGCAGATGATTATGACAAGCTTATTCTTGATAACGGCGTAGTGCTTCAGATTTGTCCTAACATCGGGTGTTACGGCTGTGAGTCTGGCAATTATTATTTGCAGCACATTTCGTCTGTAAATAATGCAATTACAAGCGTTGAATTCGTTGAAGAGTTCGAGGATGATTTGTATTATGAACACTATAGGATTTTTGTCATCGCAGACGGTATGACAACAGAGCTGCTTGATGTATATGGTACAGACGGCAACGGTTATTATGGTACTGGATATACGATTGACGTGTACATTCCAGATTAGGATTAAGGAATTGTAATGACTACTCTTGATTTAGTTAAAAAAGATAAGGTCATGTCTGCTATAATAATCAAGGCAGAAGAAGCTGGTTTCATTGTTATGGAAGCATCATCCTATAAGGTCGTAGTCAAGGCTGGTTGTCTGCCAGTGACTATTACGTGGGAGATGTGTTCATGTCATGGCGGTAGAATGTGGTTGTCGCAGCCAAACACAAACATCCACGCTGAACTATCATCACCTGAATACGATACGGAAAACGGTATCGTAGACCCAGAGACAGAGCTTGCATTTTATATTGATAATAAGATGGTTGATACCGTTAAGAGCTTTGAGAAGTATGTCTACGTAGTTGATATTATCGGAGAATACAAAGATGGCGAAGTAAAGACATATTATTTTAAGAGTGTTGAAGACGCTTCTTACTTTGTATTCCACGAGAAAGACTATGACCTTAATAGCGAGTACGGCGAGGTGCTACACCAATATCCAAATCCCGATATGCAAGAGCGCGTAACCTATGTCGGTGAAGACAATGGCGTGCTAAAGTTTAAGGGAGAAGCTATTCACAATGGCAAGGTTGGTCGAGAGTACGAAATTAAATTTAGGGTGTTTAGAAAGAAGACATACTAGCGTATTTAAGGAGACAAAATGCCGCCAATTCTTACTCATGGTGGAGTCGTAAAGGATTACATAGCTGGTGAAGATATTAAGAATAATGATATCTACATCGTAGACACAGAAACACAGAAGATTAGAAAGCCTAAGAATCCTTCTGAGTGGTTTTATTGTCAAGTTGTTTACGTATATGAGACTAATCCTTGGGCTATTGATGGTATCGAAGAAGGGTACATGGTAAGCCAAGAGATGATTGACGGCGGTACTATTAAAGAGGGAACACGATGCCGTTGCTGGCTCGGTTTCTTTAGGGTGTAGAGAGTGGTGTTAGTTTAATGAACACAGAGCATTGTATCCTTCAAGATGGTGGCGAGGTCTACATCGATTGCAAAAAACTTCCCAGATGCCCATCAAATTCAAAGCGCTCATCTATTAACATTGTCGGTGATAAGGTTTATATGAATGGGTATGAGTATAAGAATGGTAAGTGGAAGAGAACTCTACCCGCTTTGTTCTACGACCTGTTTTAAAGAAAGAATGCGTTATAATGAAGTCGAAAGAGCTTGCAGAAGAGCTATTGAAATATCCAAACCTAGATGTTGTCGTGCGCATACCTACATCCACTCCAACATACGACCACCCATATGGTGAATATGATATGCAATACATAGATTATATTGGCTGCGCTAGCACTGAATATAATAATGTAGTAATAATTCTTGAATAGATAAGGTTGATTATGTCTATTTATATTGTTCGCTTTAGTGATTACGATAGTGAGTTTAACGTTGGTTATTTTACAAATGAAGAAGACGCAGAAAAGTGCATGGAATACCATATGAGAACAGAGCCAAGCGACTATGAGTATATGTGCGATGCGTATAGTCTAGAAAAATACGAGCTTGATGATACTGATTATGACGCACTCAATAAAGAACTTGATGAAGCCGAGAAAGCGAAGCAGAGAAAAGAGGAAGAAGAATTCAGAAACAAGGAGCTTGCAGAGCTTGCCAGACTAAAGGCAAAGTACGAAGGTTAACAAGATGATTTGCAATAAATCTGAGTTCTTGAAGTCTCTTAAAAAAGAAGAGCTTGACAACGGAACCATTAGGGTTTCAATAGAGTGTAGAGATGGTATAACAGAAAATGTATGGGCATATCAAGATGACAATATGGATAAATCATTTGCTATTTTGCTGAACACGCCGCTTAGCTATTTTCCAGCTCTTTGCTATGGGTCAGAAGTCAAGATTAAATATCGTGACAATATGGCTATTCTAGATACCAATTGGGTAGTAGAAGAGAGTAATCGATACGTGCTTAAGCGTTCTGATGTGTAAATGAAATTATTGTTTTAAGGTGGTTAATATGGTAGAATTTGATGTTGATATGGATTATTTTGCAATCCACGATGAGCTTGATTGCGTTGTGCTACATGATGAGTATGGCGTAATGGACGATGTAGTTTTTGTTCCGCTCCGTACCGTTGACGACGATGAAGAGTAATAGCATGGATATGTTTAATAAGATTCGTGATTTGCTTGGCGCTATCGTATATGCAATTAGTATTATCATTGGCTTCTATGTAGGTATTTGGGTTATGCTGGTTGAGCCTATTATTTACGCTTGCCAGTGTTTTGATGCTGGAACTTTGACGGCAACAATTATCGGCATAACTATTATTAAGATTTTGCTATCTGGGTTTGCTGCAACATTGATAATGCTTGTCGGGTTTGCCATTGCATTTTTTATCTCAAACCGATAAAAACACAGACGCATTAAAGTGAATATATGTTATACTTAGGGGAGACGTTTGTTTCCCCTATTTTTTTATTGAGAGGGTGCATATATGCAGGGCAACTATTGTGTGTTTCATTTACATAGCGACCTTAGCAATGGTGTCACTAATGTGGATTCAGTTACAAAATATACAGAGTATGTAGACTATGCGGCTTCTTTAGGTATGAATGCTATGGCGTTTAGTGAGCATGGCTGCATCTTTGAATGGGTTCATAAAAAGCAGGCAATTGAAACTGCTGGTATGAAATACATTCATGCTGTAGAAGCATACCTAACGGAAGACAATAATACAGAAGACAAGCATAGGGACAACTATCACTGTGTCTTGATTGCCAAAAATTATGATGGTGTTAAAGAGCTTAATAAAATGGTGTCTAAATCGTTTAATCGAGATGATTATCATTTCTATTATATGCCGCGCATTACTTTTGAAGAGCTGTTTACAACGTCTGACAACATCATTGTAACAACTGCTTGTCTTGGTGGCGTGTTGAATAAAGGCGACAATGATACAAAAAAAAGATTCATGAAATTCCTTATTGCCAATAAGGACAGATGCTATCTTGAGATTCAACACCATAATTGTACAGACCAAATTACATATAACAAGGCGTTGTATGCTATTAGCATGAGGACTGGCATTCCTCTAATTGCTGGTACAGATACACATTGCCTTAATGATGAGCATGTTGATGGACGAAAGATTCTTCAGAAAGCCAAGAATGTATTCTTTTCTGACGAAGACGATTGGGATTTAACATTCAAGACCTATGACGAGCTTGTTGCTGCATATAAGACTCAGAACTCACTGCCAGAGAATGTGTATATGCAAGCGATTGATAACACAAATGTCATGGCTGATTCTATTGAAGAGTTCGAGCTTGACTATTCAAAGAAGTATCCCAAGCTATATGCTGATTCTGAAGGCGCATTAAAAAAGAAGATTGTTGACGGCATTAAAAAGAGGGGCGTTAATAAATATCCAAACTTTGATGAGTACAAGAAGAAGATTCAATATGAACTAGATACATATAAGCATAATGGAGCCGTTGACTTTCTGTTGCTTGACGAAGACTATAAGGCTGCTCTTAAAAAGCAAGGTGTGTCATATGGATATTCTCGTGGTTCTGTAAGTGGTAGCGTGATTGCGTATCTTATTGGTATTACAGAAGTAGACTCGATTAAATACAATCTTAACTTTGAACGCTTTATGAATAAAGAGCGTGTGTCGCTTGCTGATATCGATACTGACTGGTCTAAGAAAGACAGATATAAAGTAAGAGATTATATGTTCAATAAAGATGGTTTGTATTGTTGCGATATTGTCACATTCAACACTATTGCCATGAAGGGTGCCATTAAAGATGTTGGCAGAGCGCTTGGCATGAGCATTGAAGATACTCAGACTATTAGCGATGCTGTTTATCAAGATGACAGAAAGAAGGATTGTATTGATGCATACTATACAGACAAATATCCAGAACTATTTAAATATGTTGATATTGTAAAGGGTACAATTGTATCAATTGGCAACCATCCGTCTGGCCTAGTTGTTTCTCCTTATCCTGTTGATGAATGGTTCGGTCTTTGTAGCACTAAATCAAACGATAATATGATTTCTCAAATCAACATGAAAGAGCTTGATGGTTTACAATTTGTCAAGCTTGACGTTCTTGGTCTTGACTGTGTTGGTCTTATCAATGAAACATGTGACCTAGCTGGCATTCCTAGGATTACTCCTGACAATATCTCATTTGATGATATGAAAGTATGGAATGAGATTAGGGATGACTGTACTATGATTTTTCAGTTTGAATCTTCATATGCAGGCGAATATATCAAGCAGTTGTTTAGCGATAAAACCATTGCAAAGATTAGGGAAAAGAACCCAGACTTTTCATACATTGAACTAATGTCAATGGCAAACGGCGCAATCCGACCTGCTGGTGCAAGTTATCGAGAAGAGCTTTCTGTTGGAGAATATCGTGACAACGGGCATGAAGCATTGAATAAATTCTTGGCTCCAACACTGGGATATTTGGTATATCAGGAACAGATTATCGAGTTCCTGCATTCTTTCTGTGGTTACACAATGGGAGAAGCCGACATCGTTCGCCGTGGTTTCGCTAAGAAGACTGGTACTGATAAGTTTATTCCTAAAATTAAGGAAGGATTTATCAAGACAATGAAAGAAAAGTATGGAGTAGAAAAGGAGGAAGCAGATAAGCTCATTGAGAACTTCATCAAGGTAATTATTGATGCTAGTTCATATCTGTTTTCACATAATCACGCTGTGCCATATAGCTTCCTTGGTTATGTCGTTGGTTATCTGCGTTGTTATTACAAGCTTGAGACAGTTACAACAGCTTTAAACATTTATGCAGAGGACGATGCTAAGTGTTTGGAAATCATTGCATATGCGAAGAGAAACGGCATTGAGCTTAAGCCGATTAAGTTTGGCAAGTCAACTGCCGATTATACAATGGACAAGAAGGAGAACTGCGTATATAAGGGCATTGCCAGTGTAAAGCATTGTAATCGTCAAATCGCAGATGAGATGCTTGAGTTATCTAAGAACAAGTATGATTCATTTGCTGAACTGCTTAAAGACATTAAGGACAAGACTTCTATTAATTCTAGGCAGTTGTCAATCCTTATCAGCCTTAATTTCTTTTCAGACTTTGGCAAGAACAAGTATCTGTTGGATGTTGTTGATATTTACGATAAATTTGCCAACTCAAAAATCATTGCCAAGAAGAAGATGGAGGAGCTTGGTGTATCTGATTATCTGATGCAGAAATACGCTGGCAAGGAGACGAAATCGCAGTGGAGACAGATTGACAACCAAGGGTTAATCAACGAGCTTTGCAATAGGCTTGAGAATAAATCTTTAGACATTGTTTCTCAGGTAAGAGCAGAGATGGATTATCTTGGTTACGTGAACTATGTCAATTCAAACATGGCAGACGATTATTATATCGTCACTGGCTTTGTGACATATAAGAATCCATGTACTCCTAATCTTGTTTTGCGTAGAATTTGTGACGGGGAAGAGATTAATGCTAGAATTAAGCAGTCAAAGGTGTTTAAGGAAAGACCGTTTGGCATGTATTCTATCTTGAAGATTGAAGGATTTACATATGACTTCAAGAGCAAGAAGATTAATGGCGAATGGCAGAAGTCAGATGAGCGCGAGATTGTGCTTGAAAACTATGAATGTATGAAAGGGTAGACACAATGGATAGCAATCAGGTAGAGTTCAAAGGCACTGTTGTTAAGTGTGTCTACTCTTCTCCTAGTTTCAAAACTTATGCTCTTGATGTAGACGATGTTTCATATCCGACCATTAAGCACAATAAATTTGACAACGTTTCACTTATCGGTGATTTGTCAGACCTTGTTATCGGTATTGAATATGATATTGTTGCCACAGAAGAGCAGACAAAATATGGCGTTAGCTATCGTGGCGTAAATGTGCGTAGGGATTTGCCAACAAAAACATCAGATGTTAAGGCTTTTCTACAGGAAATTCTTACAGCAAATCAGGCAGAGGTTCTTTATGATAACTATCCTGATATCATTGATATTGTCATGGATGGTAAAGACGATATCGTAGATGTAAATAAGCTCTATGGTATTGGCGAGAAGACATTTGAGAGAATCAAAGAAAAGATTATCGAGAACTTTAAGCTTGTTGACCTTGTGTCCGAGTTCAAGGGCGCTATCTCGCTTAGCATGATTAAGCGTATCTATGAGAAATATAATGATGTTGATGTTCTTATGGAGCGCCTTAAGGATGCGCCATATACTACGCTTACTCGTGTCAGTGGTGTTGGCTATAAGATTGCAGATTCAATCATCCTTAACCTGCAAAAAGAGGGCGTTATTGATTTTGGGTATGATGTAAAGACTAGTAAAGATAGGTGTCTTGCCTGTATTATCTACCTGCTTAAAGAGAATGAGAATGAAGGCAACACGAAGATGAACCTTGCTGACTTGCGCCAGCAATGCTATGATATGGTTCCGTCTTGCGCAGACCACTTCGTCAACGCCATTCAGGACGATGCTATTTACTATGATAAACACACTATGTCCATCGCTCTTACAAGTACGTTTAAGAAAGAAAAATATATTGCATATGTAATTATGAACAATATATATAATACAAATAACGTTTGGGATTTTGATGTAGAGAAATACAGTAAGGATGGTGAATTCGAGCTATCTGATGAGCAGATGATGGCTGTTAAATACTTATGTAAATACAACATCAGTATTCTCAATGGCGCAGGAGGTACTGGTAAGAGCTTTTCAACGCAAGCTGTTATCAATATGTTGGAAGGCAATGGAAAAAGGTATGAGCTATTTTCGCCAACTGGTAAGGCGGCTAAGGTATTATCTGGATTCACAGGAAGAAAGGCTTCTACTATTCATAGGGGTCTTGGGTATAATCCACGAGTTGGTTGGGCTTATAATCAAGATTGCAAGCTTTGTTGCGATGTTGTCATAGTCGATGAGTGTTCGATGGTTGATGTTAGTTTGTTTGCGCATCTTATTGACGCTATCGACTTTAATAACACAAAGCTTATGCTAATTGGGGATAATGCGCAGCTGCCCTCTGTCGGATGCGGTAATCTGTTCCACGATTTTATGCAGGGCGGTTCCATCCCTAAAACGACATTAACTAAAGTGTTTCGCTATGGAGAAGGCGGAGTGTCTACCGTTGCCACAGATACGCGATTCTGCAAGACATATCTTGATGCAAGTATGAAAAACAAGGCTACTTGGTTCGGGACAAAGAAAGACTATGTGTTCATCGACCTTGCAAAAGAAGATGTTCCTAAGAATGCAGTTGCGCTATACAAAAAGCTATTGAAAAATGGCGAACATATGGACGATATTCAAGTTCTTACTGCTAAGAACATAGGAGAGTATGGCACTGTAAAACTAAACAACATGATTCAAAAGGCTGTTAATAAAAACTATGGCGCTCAAAGACATATGAAGGTTGGAGATGTACAATACTATGATGATGACATAGTGGTTCAAAAGCAAAACAACTATAGTGCATTAATCTGTGATAAACGTGGAGCCATAAACGAAGAAGAGGGAACTGCGTTCGTTGCCAACGGTGAAACTGCACGAATTGTATACGTGTGCGCCACATATGCTGTGCTTGATTTTGACGGTATCATTGTCAAGTATTCTAAGTATGATATGACTATGGTTGGACTTGCATATGCTATGACCATCCATAAATCACAGGGTAGCAGCATTAAGAACGTCATTCTCTGCACGACAAAGAGCGATATTTTCATGCTCAATAGCAACCTATTGTACACTGCGGTTAGTCGAACTAAAAATAGGTGTTATCATCTAGGCTCTATTGATGCCGTCAATATGGCGGTTAAGAAGAAAGCCAATCTATCAAGGCAGACGTTTATGCAAGAATTGATGAAGTCAATGGAATATATGTAAGGATAGATTGACATAAAACCTACACAATGTTAATAGGAGTTTGTGGTATTATATATACTGCAAGCTCCTAATGCCATATGTAAAGAGGTGATTTAATTGAAGGATAAAGATGCTTTGGTATCTATTGGCATGTTGGGTATATTTGTAATTCTTCTGTTTGGCATTTTGTATTTTGTGTTTCAACCAGTTCATAGCAACAATGATGGCAAAGACGCAGATGATGTAGATGTTGCAATCGTCAAAGACAAAGAGAAGACAGAGGAGCCTACAGATGAGAATGTTGACCTAACTGCAAAGTGTGTAAGCTATGAGACTTATGATGCTCCTGAGAACAGCGGTTTTAAATCTTTTATGGACTATAGGACGATAACTAACACAGAATCTCAGCAATATAAGCTACAACAGCACTATGCTTACACTGGTGAACATGGTATCAGGATGGCAGATAGTAGATACATCGTGGCTATCGGCACATATTTTACACCTAATGTAGGTCAGTATTTTGATATCATACTTGAAAACGGTACTGTTATCCCGTGTATCTTAGGCGACCAAAAGGCTGACGTAGATACCGACTCGAACAACATTATCACAAAGCACAATGGGTGTATGAGCGAGTTCATCGTTGATTCTGATATGTTGAATGACGATGTAAAATTTTACGGCGATATGTCTTATTGTTCAAAGGATTGGGACAGCCCTATCAAGACTATCAAGGTATACAACAGAAACATTTTTGAATATTAATTTATATTCTTATGTATATTTGCTGCTAAATGTTGTATAATATTTAGTTGTATCGGATAAGTTATATGCTCTAATTAGGAGGTAATGCGTATGATGTTTGTTATTAAGCGAAATGGACGAGAAGACGCTTTTGACAAGAACAAGATTTCAAACGCTATTAAGAAAGCATTTATTGAAGTCGATGGCGATGTTACCGAGGATGCAAGTAAGATTGCAAGTAAGATTGCAAATGAAATTGCAAACATCAAGAAAGAGAAAATGTCCGTTGAAGACATTCAGGACATGGTTGTAAACAAGCTTATGGCAACTTCTCGCAAAGATGTAGCTTCTCACTACGTTGAGTATCGTTATAAGCGCAAGATTATCCGCGAGGTCAATACAACCGATGAGACAATCATGGAGTTGCTAAGCGGAGAAAGCGACTATTGGAATAACGAGAATTCAAATAAGAACGCAAGTCTCGTAACCACTCAACGCGACTATATGGCAGGTGTTGTAAGCGAGGATATTTCCAAACGCTTCTTACTGCCAGAGGATGTTGTTGAAGCTCATGAAGCTGGTATTATTCACTTCCATGATATTGACTACTTTGGACAGAACGCGCTTAATAATTGCTGTCTAATCAATCTAGAGGACATGCTTCAAAATGGTACTGTTATCTCTAATGTTATGATTGAGAAGCCGCATAGCTTTGCCACCGCTTGCAACATCGCCACTCAGATTATTGCTCAGGTTGCATCAAGTCAGTATGGTGGACAGACAATTAGCCTTACACATCTTGCTCCTTTTGTTGACGTGAGCCGACAGAAGATTAAGAAGCAGGCTATGGATACATATGTCGAGTTTGTCGGACATGAACCTAAGACAGATGATGAAGTCGCTAATTATAATGATATTGTCGAGTCTATGGTTAAGGACGAGATTAAGCGCGGCGTTCAGACAATTCAGTATCAGGTAGTAACGCTCATGACGACCAACGGACAGGCACCATTCCTTTCGGTTAACATGTATCTCAATGAAGCAAAAGACGAGCAGACCAAGAATGACCTTGCTCTAATCATCGAAGAGGTTCTTAATCAGCGTATTCAGGGCGTTAAGAATGAGAAGGGCGTATGGGTAACACCTGCGTTCCCAAAGCTACTTTATGTCCTTGAGGATGATAATGTACATGAGGGCGATAAGTATTTCTATCTTACCAAGCTTGCAGCCAAATGTACCGCAAAACGCATGGTTCCTGATTATATCTCTGAGAAGAAGATGAAGGAGTATAAGCTGTCTAAGGGTGAAGAGGTCGGTAACGGAGACTGCTATCCTTGCATAAACGAAGCCTGTGCCTAATGTAAGCAATTACATTAGAAAACCTGCTTAAACGGGGAAAATCTCAAATGAGACAACCTACCGTGCTAAGTTTCTAAGTATCGATGTAATTCCTCTTGTATGAGAGTAGAATATATGTGGCGAAAGATTCCAAATTGGGAGGAGTATGAAGTAGACGAAACTGGCAAAGTTAGAAATACTTTGACTGGTAACACCATAGTCGGAGATACTAACAATGCTGGCTATCAAAGAATTTGTTGTTATAGAAATAAACATAAACAAAGATTCTTTCGTCATCGTCTTGTAGCAGAACTATTTATTGATAATCCAAATAACTTACCAGAAGTTAATCATATTGATGGAGATAAAACAAATAATTCTGTGACAAACCTAGAGTGGTGTGATAGATTACATAATGAACGAGAAGCACGCCGACTTCATATAAAATCATATACTCCATATATAGTTGAGTTTGATAATGGTGATGTAAGAAAATACGAATTTGTCATTGACTTAGCAAACGAATTGAAAGTTACTGGCAGAACAGTATTGAATTATTTACAGGGCAAAACAAAAGGTTATGTAAATAAAGGAATTACATCTATAAGATACTTAGAATAAAAGCCTAACGACTAGTCGAAAGACGTAGACCACAAGCTATTGGTGGTCGAAATGGCAGGATACCATAGTTGGTATGTGATATAGTCTAATCTGTATGGTGACATACAGCAGTTCATAAGAGAACGGGCAAGGAATTAGCGAGCCTTGTTGAATATAATGGGGATGTAGAAGTTTTCTTACACCAGACCGCAGCGGCAATGGATATGATAATATTGCAAAGGCTAAGAACTATGATGGCAAGCCGAAGTACTATGGTCGCCTAAATCAAGGTGTTGTAACAATCAACCTTCCTGATGTTGCACTATCGTCTGGCGGCGACTTTGATAAGTTCTGGAAGCTTTTTGATGAGCGCACTGAACTTTGTCACAAGGCGCTACAGGCACGTCATAATAGGCTTATGGGCACACCCTCTGATGTAGCACCCATCCTTTGGCAGCATGGCGCTTTTGCTCGCTTGGACAAGGGCGAGAAGATTGATAAGCTTCTTTACAATGGATATTCGACAATCTCGCTTGGTTATGCTGGTCTTTATGAGTGTGTAAAGTATATGACTGGTCATAGCCATACAGATGGTGATATTGGTGAGAAGTTTGGACTTGAGGTAATGCAGGCTCTTACCGATAAGTGCAATCAATGGAAGGAAGCAGAGAACATTGATTACAGCCCATACGGTAGCCCAATTGAATCCACTACATACAAGTTTGCAAAGTGTTTAAAGAAGCGCTTTGGTGTAATCGAGGGTATCACTGATAAGGATTATATTACCAACTCTTATCATGTTAATGTCACTGAACAAATCGATGCGTTTAGCAAGCTTGCTATCGAATCTAAGTTCCAGAAGTTTTCTCAGGGCGGTGCCATTAGCTATGTTGAGGTGCCAAATCTAACAAACAATATCGATGCAGTGATTCAGATTATTCAGTTTATCTATAATAATATCATGTATGCTGAGCTGAATACGAAGAGCGATTATTGTATGGTGTGCGGTTGGGACAAGGAGATTCTTATCGTAGAAGATAAGAATACTGGCGAACTTGTTTGGGAATGCCCAAACTGCGGTAATCGTGACCATGATAAAATGAGCGTCACACGCAGAACATGTGGATATCTGGGAAGTAACTTTTGGAACACTGGACGCACTCAGGAAATCAAAGAACGCGTTCTTCATGTAGACGATATGCCAGTGGAAGATGGTGATTAAGATAAGATACTCATTAATTCGCAAAATGGACATTTCGAATGGCAGCGGCATCGGCGTTTCTCTTTTTGTACAAGGGTGCCGCGCCCATTGCAAGAACTGTTTTAACAGTGAGACATGGTGTTTTTCTGGTGGCAAACAGTGGACTAGACAAACTAAAGAAGAGTTTCTTAAGCTTGTTGAACAGCTATTTGTTGTTAGAGTAACAATCCTTGGTGGAGAACCGCTTGAGCCTGAGAACGTATACGATGTTCTTTCTCTCATCAAAGACATTAAAGCTAAGTTTCCTGATAAGAAAATCTGGTTGTATACTGGGTTTACATGGGAGCAAATCTTTAAACCAACCGTGTTAAATGATTTAAACCCATTGGATTTCTTTAAGACTGTCAAAATTAAAACAGCTCGAAAGAACATTATCTCTATGTGTGATGTAGTTGTTGATGGTAGATACGTTGACGAGCTTAACGATATATCTTTAAAGTGGTGTGGAAGCTCAAATCAGCGTGTAATAAATGTTCAAAAAACTCTAGCGTCAAATGAGATTGTACTGTATAATGATTAACGTCATATGCGACAATAAAGAAAGGTGATTTATATGAATAAGGTTTCTCAATTTCATAAGGTGTCCTACAACCAGTTTCATGATGATTGGCTTGACACCTTTGATGCTCTAAAGGATGAGACTGATAACGACAAGCTTGAGAAGCATCTTCGCAATATCTACAATGGTATTAAGCTTCCCAAGCGTGCCACGGCTCAGAGTGCAGCTTATGATTTCTTCTCTCCTATGAGCTTCGTACTTGAGCCTAATGACTACATCAAGATTCCAACTGGTATTCGTTGTGAGATGTATGATGGCTGGACTCTACTTGCATTTCCGCGTAGCGGACAGGGTTTTAAGTATGGCATCCATCATGCGAATACGATTCCAGTGATTGATGGCGACTACTTTGAGTCAGATAACGAAGGTCATATCTTCTTCAAGATTGTCAACGATAGTTGTCTAGCAAAGGAGCTTCGCATTAACAAGGGCGATGCTTTCTGTCAGGGTATTTTCCTCCCCTTTGGTATTACGCTAGACGATGACACTACCGCCGTGCGTAATGGCGGTTTGGGGTCAACCGATGCAAAGTAAGTATACATGCGATGTATGCAAGCATTATCTTGGTTGGAATGACTGGGCGATTCCTTGTGAAGTTAAGTACGATGACATTGATAAAAATTTAAATGCATGTGAATGTTTTAAACCAATTGGAAAGGCTCGTTGCATGTTTCGTAAAGTGCCAATTAATAAACGTGGATTAAATGCAAATGTAAAGGCGCACATCCTTTCAGATGACGAGATGAACAGGCTTGGCTTTTACGACTTAAACGGTTCATCGTGGCATCTATGCAAGCATATACGCAAATATCCAACCATAACATTCAATGTTACAATTCCAAAAGACAATCTAGAAGATTTAAGAATTGATGTATTGGATGAAGAGTTTCTTCAGCCATATGACTATCAGAGTATTCTTGAGCGAAAGCCAAGGTTCGCACCAGCTCTTGAGGTAAAAGAATCTGTGGATATGTTTATGATGTACCTTATCGGCAACGGTGTACTAAGTGGTTGGTCTATCGGGGATTATCTGTAGGTGTTTATATGAGCGTAGTTGCTGTAAAAGTATATAATGATAAGATTAGAGTCGCAGCAGACTCCATTGTCTGCTACGGCTCTTCCAAGAAGACAGATGGCAATTTTACAAAGCTTTGTAAAGTAAACGATATGATTATCGGAACGGTTGGCAATGCCGATGAAGGTAGTCTAATGTGGCTTTATGCAGAAACGCATAAGCCGTTGAGCGCAACAGAGAAAGACGTTCTTAATTTTATCGCCGAGTTCTCAAAGTGGAAACAGACCTTTGGTGCAGACAGCGATGTTGAGAACTCGTATATTATCGTGTTCGATGAAAAGGCGTTTTATGTAAGCGGATTATTGGTTTATCATATTAAAAACTATGAAGCTATTGGCGCTGGAATGGATTTTGCAAATGCCGCATTATATCTAGGACATTCCCCTAAAAAGGCCGTTGAGGTGTCCTGTGCCTTGTCGTGCTATGTTGCCGAGCCAATTATTGAATATGAAGTGAAGTTTAATAACAAAAAATAGGAGGTGGTTCAGTGAGTAGTTATCTAGTTAATCATTATAAGCATATATATCGTATTCTTCCTGTTATCAATAGCGCAACAAATGACTTCTGTCGTGACTGCAATGGTAAGATTGATGAGGATAACGTATATATTCCATGCTATTACAATTCAAGAATCTGGCATTATGGCAGGTCTAAACTAATCGCCTATATTCCATCTCTTCAGCGTGGACACAATATAATCAAGGCGCTAACAAATAAAGACGTAAATGTTTTTGACTGCGATGAATCTGACTCAGAGGTAGTGTTTAAGTTTAACGCTTCAGATATGGAGCAGGTTGCTTCTTTGATGAAGCCCAAGACCAGCGGTGCGAAAACAAGTCCATTCTCGTCAAAGAACCTACCAAAAGCGCAGGTAGACATACCCGAAAATGAGCTTGCGCGTTATAAAAGTCTAGTTTCAAAGCTAGGCTCTAGTGGTATGAGCGTAATCAGAACTGCTAATAAGAACTTCCTAGATGAAGTCTTAGCTAAGAAACTTCGTCCAAAGGGAAAACGCAAGCCGTTTGATTACAAATCTGATATGAAGACCATGTGTCTCTCTAGAGATACAAAATCTTATGTATATGCCAAGGGTCTTTGGGAAGACTATCTAAAATTCTTAGAGATTGCCATTGATTCTTACCTAAACAAATAAATATATATGTTATAATAGTGCCAAAAGACATACAAAAATATTAGTCTTTTGGCACTTCATATAAGCAGGAGGATATATGAACGACTTTTCTGTTGAAATTCTTAAGCATCCTACAGATGAAGATTGGATGCTCGCAAAGACGTGTACGTTAGTTACAGTTGATAAAAAGAGTACCAAGCCACCCACTCTGGAATGGAAAAAGAAATTGCTTGCTGCTCAGCACAGCCCAATTCGCACACTAGAGTTTTGTTTTAGGCTGAATAACATTCCTTCGTGGGTGGCAACACATTTAGTACGCCATATTCATGCAACACCATTTGTAAAGACGCAGCGCAATGACCGTCAAGATGGCTATGACCGCAATGCCGCACGTCAAGATACGCCAGTTTCGATGTGTTGGTATATGAATGCAGAAGAGCTTATGACAATTGCACATAAGCGCCTGTGTACACAGGCTTCTCCTGAAACACGACAAGTAGTTCAGGCTATTTGCGATGAGGTTGTCAAGGTTAATCCAGAGTTTGATGGATTGTTAGTGCCTAACTGCTGTTATCGTGGTGGCATCTGCACAGAGTTTCATCCGTGTGGATTGAATAAGAAATATAAGGATTATAATGAATAACATATCAAAAAAAAATATGTGATTTTCCTAATTATGTTGTAACAATAGACGGTAATATATTTAATAAAAATGGAATTAAATTAAAGCAAGAAAAGACACGTAATGGGTATTTAAGAGTTGGTTTGTCAAACAATAGTGTTAAAAATAAACACATGTTAGTTCACAGATTAGTTGCAGAAGCGTTTATTCCTAATCCGAATAATTTGCCACAAGTAAATCATATTAATCAGAACAAAACCGATAATCGTGTTGAAAATTTAGAATGGTGTACTGCATTAGAAAATTTAAATCATAGCAATATTATAGAAAAGGCTAGCGTAGCAAAATTTACAAAAGTACAATGTGTTACGACTGGTGAAATTTTTAATTCTATTAAAGAAGCAGCTAATAAATATAAATTACATCACTCTAATATTGTTGCTTGCTGCAACAATAGAAGACAAAAATGTGGCGGAATGGAATGGAAATATTATACAATAAGAGAGGATGCATAATATGGCAGCAGTTCGTTTTGATAATAACGACATGGGTAGTCTTCTTATTACTGGCACATCAGATGAGCTTGCAAAGGTTATTGCACTTGTAAACAGCATGAATAGTAATGACGCTATTAAAAAGGCATTCGGTGATGAAGAGAATGACGAAGAGCATGATGCCGTGAATCACCCGTCTCACTACGAGCATGGCATTGAATGTATCGATGAAATGATTCTTCTATACGGTGTTGTTGAGACGATGATGTTCTGTAAGTTAAATTCACATAAATATCGCAAAAGAGCATTTGACAAGGGTGGCAAAGAAGATATGGATAAGGCTGATTGGTATATGAAAGAGTATGCCTATCTCGATTCAAAGTCAGACACAGAGATAAAAGAAGAGATTTACAAGAAGTATAATCTACTTGACAACTAAATATAAATCGTAAAAAAAGGGAAACAGAAATTAATCTGTTTCCCTAAATATTTTGATATGCGTCATACTACATTATGGGCAATACCATTTTCATCATATGCGGTAATCAACACATAGTGTTTAACACGATTCTCATCATAGATAGTGACAAGACCAACGTGCTTTACCCTATTTTCATCGTATATAGTGACAACACCAGACTGTACCTTAATAGAGATAGAAGTAGTGGTTGTTTTGTATCCACCATACCATTCATGCACTTCTTTAAGAGTATATGTTACAGTACCGCCATTAGCACCAGTAACATCAGAAGGTGTTACTGCATAGCTTGTATCAGTACCATTATATAGCCGAGTAGTACCCTGATACAATTCAAAGTGGTCAAAGCTTGCGTTACCCTGTGTTTCGCTTTTGGCAAAAAACAACGTTAAGACTTCACCGTAATGTGCAGTTGTTTTTATAGTTGATAAGGTTGGGTTTCCATGTGCATGATATGGACGAGCTGGAATCGTAACTGCGACTCTTGCGCCATCTCCGTTGCTGGCACCCCACGCGCCATATCCGTTAACCGTTTCGCCCCAAATTTTAGCCCAACATTCGCAATATTGGTCAACATTTGTTCTTTCGATATTCCATGATTTTGAGCCATTTACAATTGTTGCGCCATAATTCGCAACACCTCTGCCGACCTCTGACCAATTAGATTTATTATTACATGTATAGCCAACCTGTCCGACTATGCCGTATTGAGAAGGTCCACCTCCTGAGCCAGCTGTGCCATGACAATCAATACTAATCGTCACAGTTGCAACTGTTTCGCTTGTGTTTTTTACAGAAGCGCCACATGTTGTAGTAACAACGTCATATGAACTTGGGTAAGCATTTTTAGTGGGGTTAGTTAAAGCCATCTATATCACAACCTAAGAAAGCAACTGGATATAGATAGTATTTGGGTCTCCATTTTCAGGAGCTTCAGCACTTCCCCATTTAATACCAAGATTATTCAAAGCCGCTTTCGCATTTGTTGCACCAGTACCACCATGCCCGATTGGCAAGGCACCAGTTGTAACGTCTGCTGCATTATGCTTATGAGATGTTGCTGAAGCTCCGATGTTGGCAGGAGTAATACCAAGATTTGTCCTAGCCTGCGAAGCAGTTGTTCCACCAGTACCACCATTGGCAACTGGTAATGCACCGCTTGTATTTCCAAGACCTAGGTTATTTCTAGCCTGAGCAACGGTTGTACCACCAGTGCCACCATTATCAACAGGTAAAGCGCCAGCAGTATTTCCAAGACCTAGGTTATTTCTAGCCTGAGCAACGGTTGTCCCACCAGTGCCACCAGAAGATATTGGCACAGTACCGACTAAACCACCAGCTTTTGGCTGTACAACGTCATCAATAACCCAATTCTGACCGTCATATACTACGTGTACTGGCTGTGCTCTTGAAAGAAAGCCAGTGCTCGGCAACGGCATTGGGTTGGCTGTAGAGTCTGAAGTTCGAACCTTAATTGTCTTAGCGCCAAAGCCATTTACGTTCAACGTAGGCGTAGTTGTGGTGCTTGTTACATTCGGAACCATGATGAAGTTTGCGCCCACAGCAAGTCCGCTTATAGCATTGACGGTTGCCGTGTATGCAGAGCCGCTGCCGGCGGTCACTACACCATTAATATGCTGTCTACACGCTTCATCATATACTTCCATACCACCAAGGGATTTCATTATTCTATTTCCATCCATATTTAAGCCTTTCTCCTTAATATAACGGCAACGTTTCCGCTGCCATCGTTACTAAGTTCAATAGAGTATCCATTTTCTACAATCTTGTGTCTTATGGTGTCCTCTATCTTGGCATCGGTATTCGGCACAACATTCTGTAAGTTCTCATAGATTGCCGTGGTATCGCTATCTATCTTATCTAGTTCTTTTTTAACGCCAGTTTCACCGAGCTTCTTGTCTATATTCTGCTTTTGCTTTTCAATATAATCAACAGCAGAATCCTTTATTCTATTTGTTTGTGTTATGGCATCTGTCTTGATGTCTTCTGTCTCGGAAAGAACTTCCTCGACCAGCATTTGTTCTGTGATGCGCTCGATTGTCTCAACATAATAACTAGTTGACATATATAAGCACACCTCCTATTATGAGTTAATGACAACAGCCAAGTTGACGTTACCATTTCCATCGTTTACAGTTTTTAGATTAAGACCGTTTCTCAGCATAAGGTCATTCATATTATTCTCAATTGTTGTCTGCGTCCTGTTTGCGACACTGACAGCGCTATTATATGTAGACTGTGTATTGTTCTTGATATCTGTAGCAGTCTCCACAAGCTGCCTGCCAGTTGTGATAAACTCATTCTTCTTATCGTCAACAGCCTGACAATCATTGTTTTTTGTAGATGTGATAGCTGCAATTGCATTTGTTCTAGCGTCTAACGTTGTCTGTTCAATCTCTTTTTTAATCATCTCTGCCGTGACGCGGGTGATGTTCTCAACATACAGATAGTCACTTGGCATAGCACGCTTGCGAACAGGAATCTCGCTATACAGGATTGTCTTCTGAGAGGATGAATCATTGGCATCTGTCAAGTATACATATACAAGTAAAGGATATGCTTCCTGCAATAATACGTTGGGAACGTCAACAGTTATGGTGTCATGGTTAGACACAGTAGAGCGAACGACCAAGGCTTCCTTTCTACTTGAATTGCAGAAGTGTACCTCTGGTGCGTTCTTGAGATAGTTTACATCACAACCCTCAAGATTGATGACTATCTTCTGGTCTATGTCCCACTGATAGAACTTATTGATTGTGTCTCCGTTAAGGTCTAAACAAGGCACTTCGTACATAGACATACCTCCTTAGTCGTTAAATTTTTATAGACATATTTAACATTATAACATAAAAATGTGTTTTCTAATATTCAAAAATATAAAATTTTTGTTTATATATAGATGAATTTATTTGTATCATTGAAAAAATCCCACGCAAGTTATATACTCATTTCAAGTTAAATTACGTGGGATTTTTTCAATGAAAGGTTTAAAAAATGAAGCTCATTAACATATATGAACAGCATTATTTACCAGAAAAGACACAGAAAAGAGCTGCGTCTACCGTTGCTGGATACAATTCATCAATGCGTCTTCATGTACTTCCTAGGTGGGGAGAGTACGAGATTGAAGATATCTCGTCTGATGACTTACAGGCGTGGGTGGATTCATTTGAAAAGGCTGGCGCAGGAGAGAAAGCATTTAAATGTATTCGCCAAATCATTCGTTGGTGGATTCGCAAGAAGCGCCTGCATATTATCGACCCGACAGCATACATAGAAGTAAATCATCCTAAACCATATCGCCCAGAGGTTCTAGACGCACAAGAGGTATCTGAGATGCTTCGTGGTATGTGGGGTCATTGGGCTGAAGCCGTAACCATCTGTGCTGTAACCCTAGGGCTTCGCCGTGGTGAAGCTTGCGCATTAGAATGGTCTGATATCAATCTCAAGACTGGCGAGGTGCGTATCAACAAGTCTCGTCAATATGTGAACGGACAAATCATCACAGTGAAGACTAAGACAGAGAAGTCTACTAGGTCTTGCTATCTGCCTAAGTTTGCACGTCAGCGCTTAAAGCAGCTTAAAGGGCATGGGCTTCTTGCTGGTGATGTATCTCCAGACAAGGTTGCTCGCGCCATCAAGTCACAGTGCAAGAAGATGGGCGTACCGCATGTGTCTATGACCAATATGCGTCATACATGGGCTACGCTTGCAATTGAAGCAGGCGTTGGCATCGAAACTGTTGCCATGATGCTTGGTCATACTGAGATTGGCACGGCATATAATCACTATATCGTTCCTCGTAAAACAATCTGTCAAGAAGCTCAGGCAGCTGTCGAGAAACTGATATTCGACAAAGCTAGGAAGTCTAAAATAAGGGCTATAAGCTAACTGGGGATTCCGTATCCCAGACTAAATTATTGTGGAGTGGGTCTGTATACGGAGGTGGCTCATTTATCGTACCAGAGCTAAAAGAATATACATTTTTAGAGGTGGTTTGTTCAAATGACGATGAGAATCATTGGGGCGTGTTGTGCTTTAATGACATGAACGCATTAAATCCCTCTTATGACACATATTGCATGTGGGTATGCTCAGATATACATGCTGGTAAAGATTACATAGTATCAATAAAGTCAAAATTAGAAATACAAAAAGATTTAAAGACTGTAAAGTTCGCTGCTGGATGGATGGCAAATATAATGAGAGAAAATACAACTATTACTTCAACACATAAGCTTCGCATTATTGCGGTGTATGGTGTTAGATAGACTGTATTATAAATATAATATTGTACCAAACTTATTTGCTCCATATGAGTTCATACTGTTAGTGTATGATGCGCTCAAATATAACTTTCCATCTGTTTTTAACTCTACAAACATGGAGAACTGCGCTGAAAAATCTGCGCATCCAAGAGCACACAGATTTGTTTTAGGCGTATATTTTGACGGCAACGATATAGATGCGCTTTTATATCCATTGCCACTCGCCATCATCCACCCAGAAACCCTATCACATATGACTCTTATTGCATTTTGATTTGGAATATATACAACATTCATGCTGAATACCGACCCAGCGATATTAACCTGATAATCGCCAATTTTCTCTTGGGATACGGAATGCTATTCGCAAGCGTATACAAGCTGGCCGAACATCCAGCTGCCATTATTTATGCCAACCCCTTTGGACTCTATAAATAAACGAGTTTCAGTTACCGATAATAAAATACGAGGGTCGGTTGTGTCTTGTGAAATAAGAAGAGAATTTTGTCTTATATTCGCACGTGGCACAGCGACGCTTAAATCCAACGTACCCCAAGCGCTTAATGCTTGCTTTATCGTGCCGCTTACATTGACTACGACAATATTTCCAACCTTGCAAACTGTAGTGGGTATTTTGGTAATATTGCACTCTACAAACATCGGGGATACGGAATTCCCATGCTTAGCATTCCGTATCCCAAAGAGGTGTTGTTACCTTAACAACAAACATAAATGATAATGTTGTTCAAGTTAAATTTAATACGCCAATCGAAACAGATTATGTTGTTGTTACATCTCTTCAGTTTCCAAAATTTGAAACATGGGGATGGCCTTCTGTTACGGAAATGGTATATAACAAAACATCAACTGGGTTTACTATGGACGTTTGGAATGCTCACCAAGAATATCAACATATACAATGTACTATAAATTGGATTGCCATACCGTTATAGCATTCCGTATCCCTGACGTTACTTGCAACAACGAATGGTTCAGCAAAGGCGAACATTAACATAAATGGAGTGAGTCTGATTATTGTTTTTGCTAAAAATAATTATGTTGGTATAACCTCAGCAATAGTTCCTGTTGTTGCTCTATCAAGCAATGAAGATACGATTCACCTTGCTGGCGGGTACCGAGCAGAAGGCTTACACTCTAACTATGACTGCCGCATGACGCTAACGACATTTGCAGGACGCGATGCCTACACTAATGGAACGAATCGCATAAACAATACGCAGTGGTTCGTCTACGGAGTGCTTTAGCATTCCGTATCCCAGTACACGACAAAGAGCTTCACATCTGACGCTCAACAATTAAGGTATGGTTTGGTTGCCAACTTTGACACCAGCGTGAAATACGATGGCTATACGCCTGTGTGCTTTACCACAGTGAAGTCAAACCACACAGGTTCATGCATTATCACGCAATTTGGTCTGCGCGATAACGACACTGCATATGCAAGCATTCAAAATAACGAGGTAACAAACAAAGGCACATGGAATGATTTTAAAATTACATTCGTAATTCTATACAAAAAGAATGTCATATAACTGCTAACTTTTGACTGGATAGCATAAAATGACGGAATAGTAGTTGGTTGCCATGTTCGAGGGGTTGCGTACGGATAGCTTCTTAGTATTCCTGTTTAACATCACACCGCAAACGGAGCCTGAACTGGCGTCCTTTGGGTAACAAGCAGCTGAAACAATCCACGCGGATGGCAGTGCTTCGTCTGGCATGGTAATGATGTCAACAGTGGACTTCGCGTTGACCTTGACGCTCCAGTCTCCGCCGCAATCGATGCTCAGATAGCAGATGCCATTGCAGATTTTGTACGCCAGATGGTTGGAGTCGATGTTGCCATTGAGGACTTTCCATTCGCTCTGGGATACGGAATGCTAA
>NFYZ01003968.1_pt1 | contig 29089 bp, 18 predicted proteins | sample 1092561 | NCBI WGS metagenome assembly NFYZ01 (sample SAMN03609887, study PRJNA323583) | gut metagenome | isolation source: feces | host: Rattus norvegicus | place: Malaysia | collected 2013 | reverse complement strand
CTTATAGCAGGTTTTGCTCATTTTTTATCCAATCCAATGTCCAATTTGCCAACAGTTGGAGCATCAGGAGCTATTGCTGGGATTATGGGAGCATATTTCTTAATGTTTCCCCACTCTAGAATTGTAACCTTAGTTCCTTTTATTCCATTTTTTATTCGTTTACCAGCACCAATATTTTTATTAATATGGTTCGTTACTCAGGTTCGTTCAGGTCTTATGTCAGGATTTCATGGGGAAGCTTTAGGTGGTGTAGCATGGTGGGCACATATTTTTGGATTTTTAGGTGGAGTATTTTTATATAAAAAGTTTGTTAAGAAAGAAGATTATTGGTAAAAGTAATAAAAAATAAATTGTAATTGACTAAATATAACAAATCATATATAATCTTATTAAAGTAAATGGGAAGTGGTATTTTTACAAAAAAGCCCTTAACGCTATTGTTAAGGGGTTTTTTAGAAGGAAAATTAATTGCTAATGATTTGCATTTGCAATTGTGAATATTAAATATTTTTTTGGAAATAAATCATAGTGAATATATTTATAGTATTTTAAAGAATAGTCTATACATTAATCAGGGAGGGTATTTATGAAAAAAAGAAACTTTTTAATTAGTATAATTATATTGATATTGACACTAAGTTTAGTAACTGGCTGTAATTCAGTTAAAAAAGAATCTACAAATAATAAAGAAGGTAAAGAAAAAATACAAATTATTACAACCTTGTTTCCCCAATATGATTTTGCAAGGGAAATTGTAAAGGATAAAGGAGAAATTGACCTATTACTTCCACCAGGAGTAGAAGCCCATTCCTATGAACCTACTCCACAGGATATTAGCAAAATAAAGAAGGCGGATGTCTTTATTTATACAGGAGAATATATGGAGCCTTGGGCAGAAAAGGTAATAAAAAATGTTGGTGAAGATAATATTGCTATTGTTGATTTAAGTGAAGACATAGAACTTATAGATGAGGATGACCATGAGTATCATGACCAGGAAGAAGAGCATGAAGGTCATGAAGATGATGATGGCCATCATCATGGTGGGAAGGATCCCCATATATGGTTAGATCCTGTATATGCACAAGAGATGGTGGATAATATAGTAGAGGCTGTAGTAAAAGTAGATAAGAATAATGAAGATTTCTATAGGGAAAATGGAGATGCATATAAAGAAAAATTAGCAGAATTAGATAAGAAATTTACTGAAACCTTTGAAAAAACTGAGCATAAAACAATTATTTATGGAGGGCATTTTGCTTTTGGATATTTTGCTAAACGTTATGGTTTAGATTATATCTCACCTTATAATGGTTTTACACCAAATGCAGAACCTACACCTCAAAGGATTACGGAGTTAATTCAAAACATGAAATCTTCAGGAATGAATGTAATATATTATGAAGAATTAATTGACCCTAAAATAGCAAATATTATATCGGAACAAACAGAGGCAGAAATGATGCTATTACATGGAGCCCATAATGTATCAAAGGAAGAATTAGAATCAGGTATATCCTATATAGAAATAATGGAAGATAATTTAGAAAAGCTGAAACAGGGGTTAGTATATGATGAATAATATAATAGCTATAAAAGATTTAAATTTTAATTATGGTAAAAATCAAGTGTTAAAAGATATTAGTTTTGAAGTAGAAGAGGCAGATTATATAGGCATAATTGGGCCTAATGGATCTGGTAAAACAACATTAATTAAAATTTTATTAGGACTTATAAAACACTCTAAAGGTCAAATTAAATTCAATCATGATATTTTAGGAAAAAATTCTATAGGTTATGTTCCTCAAAAGGGAGTTACGAATGATAGATTATTTCCTGCCACTGTAAAAGAAATTGTGGCTACTGGATTACTATTAGAGAAAACAGGAGCTAAGTTTTATTCAAAAGATGATTATGAAAGAGTGGATAAAACACTTGATAAACTAAATATAGGAGACCTAAAGGATAAGAAAATTGGAAATCTATCGGGAGGACAACAACAAAGAGTATTATTAGCTAGGGCTATGGTAGCTAATCCTAGTATATTAATTTTAGATGAACCTACTAGTGCATTAGATCCTGGAATAAGAGAAGAGTTTTATAGTATTCTAAAAGAGCTAAATGATGAAAATGTCACTATAATACTTGTATCCCATGATATTGTTTCTATAGAAAAGTATGTAAATAAAATATTATATTTAAATAACAGAATTATTTTTTACGGTAGCTACAATGATTTTCGCCATTCAAAATCAATGGCTAAATATTTTGGAATATATACAGGGGAATAGAATTACTGGAGGTATATAAATGGAAAATATTATTTCTATGATAATGGAAGCATTACAATCGGATTTTATATTAAGAGCAATTTTAGTAGGCTCACTAATTGCTGTATCCTGCTCTTTTTTAGGAATATTTCTTGTATTAAAGAAATATTCTATGATTGGTGATGGATTAGCCCATGTAAGCTTTGCGACAATTGCCATTGCACTTCTTTTAAATAAATCACCATTAGTAGTATCTATTCCTTTAGTAATTCTTTCATCTTTTTTAATATTGAAACTTAATGAAAAAGCTGATTTACATGGAGATGCTGCTATAGCATTAATATCATCTTTTGCTGTAGCAGTTGGAGTTTTAATTACTAGTGTAGCCCAAGGTTTTAATATAGATCTATTTTCCTATCTCTTTGGAAGTATATTAGTCATTAGTAAATTAGATGTAATACTTTCAATAATATTATCTATTGTAGTTATATTTGTAACTTTGTTTTTCTACAATAGTTTATTTGCTATAACTTATGATGAAGAGTTTGCAACTGTTATAGGATTAAATTCTAAATATATGAATTATTTAATATCTGTATTAACCTCTATTACTGTGGTTCTTGGTATACGTGTAGTTGGTACTATGCTTATTTCAAGTATGATTATTTTTCCTACAGTAACGGCTTTGCAGTTATCTAAAGGTTTTAAAGATACTATACTAATGTCATCTATAATATCAGTATCCAGTGTAATATTAGGAGTTTTTATATCCTATATATTAAATTTCCCAACAGGAGCAACTATTGTAATTATAAATGCTATTTGCTTCGGGGTATTTTTCCTTATAAATAAACTGAGATTAAATTAATTAACTTTTAAGGAGCAAGGGATTTTCTGAAAGGAGAGAATAATATGGGAAATCTTATAGATAATAAGGAATTTTTTAAAAGACATGAGATTAAAAATACAAAGCAAAGAAATATTATATTAGAAATATTAAAACAAGCAAAAGGACCTCTTACAGCAGAACAAATTTTTTTGGAAAGTAGAAAAATAGATGACTCTATCAGTTTTTCAACTATATATAGGGTGTTAAACACATTTATATCAAAAGAAGTAGTAGTAAAACTGACTATAGTAAAAGAGAACATATCTATGTATGAGTTAAATCGCGTAGATCATGAACATTATTTAGTATGTATAGAATGTGAGAAAGCTATAGATATAGGACATTGTCCTCTTGGGGTTTATGAAAATTCTCTTGAAAATGATACTAATTTTGAAATAGTGGGGCATAAGCTTGAAATATATGGCTATTGTCCTAATTGCAAAGATAAGAAATAGGTGGGTTGAGCTTTAAAAGACGGTATGTTTAAATAAAATGAGTTTATAGTAGCAATGGTATGCTGTGCTGCTGATATGTAATCAGTAGGGTTTTTATGTAGATACGATAGGGCATCTGAATTGGGGGTAGATTCAATGGAATAGAAACCTATCCAGTTATGGAAGTAGCACAGAAACATTAAATTAATTCTCATAATTTTTAGAAAAAAGACTGTTAATATTTATAACAGTCTTTTTTCTTACTTTTATGAAAATTTCTTGCTAAATTTAAAAAATGGTAGTACAATAGGATATAATCAAGACTACAAAGGAGGAAGAAAAATGGGTAAGGAAGGTAATAATGTCGTTAAAACTATTAAGTTTCTGCTTTATAGCTTCATAGGAATATTTATGTTTTTCATTCCTATTAAGATAAATGGAAATACTACTATTCCTATTGACCATATTGTTAACCTTATTAAAGGTTTACCCTATTATGCACCAATTTATGGTGGACTAATTGTAACAATAGGTGGTATTTACCCATTTGTTTCTAAGACTTGGAATAAGGATAAAGTTACTACTGTATTCTCTATATTAAAACTTTTAGGTATTTTAGTAGTATTTATGGCTATTTTCAATATAGGACCCAAAGCATTTTTAGAACCTGATATGATTCCATTTATATATGACAAGGTGGTAGTTCCAGTAACGACCATTGTGCCTATAGGTTCTATATTTTTAGCTTTTATTGTCAGTTATGGTCTAATGGAATTCGTAGGAGTGTTAATGAGACCTATTATGAAACCAATATGGAAAACACCAGGTCGTTCTGCTATAGATGCAGTAGCATCTTTTGTAGGAAGTTATTCATTAGCATTATTAATAACTAATGGTGTTTATACAGAAGGAAAATATACAAAAAGAGAAGCCTGTATAATAGCTACAGGATTTTCTACAGTATCTGCCACTTTTATGATTATTGTAGCAAAAACTTTAGGGATAATAGAGTATTGGAATTTGTATTTTTGGTTAACTTTAGTTATCACCTTTATCGTAACAGCTCTTACGGCAAGACTTTATCCATTGAATAGAAAACCTAACACTTATTATAATGATCAACCAGGAGACGTAGAACCAGAACCAAAAGGTAATCGTTTTAAAATGGCGTGGGAAGAAGGTATGAAAGCTTTTGATAAGGCTCCATCTGTGTGGGAAAATGTCTTAATAAATTTAAAAGAAGGTATAAAACTAGCAATATCCATTGGACCAACTCTTATGTCTATAGGATTTTTAGGTTTAGTTATAGCAAAATTTACTCCTTTTTTCGATATACTAGGGTATATTTTCTATCCATTTACTTTACTTCTTAGAATTCCAGAGCCTTTATTAGCAGCAAAAGCAAGCTCTTTAAGTATAGCAGAAATGTTACTTCCAGCAATTATTGTTGCTGAGGCACCACTAATAACAAGATTTATAATTGCTATAGTAAGTGTATCAGAAATCTTGTTTTTTTCTGCATCAATACCATGTATATTATCTACAGAAATACCCTTAAGTGTAAAAGATTTAATTATTATTTGGATTGAAAGAGTTATATTATCCCTATTAATAGCAGCACCTATATTGCATTTAATATTATGATAAAGACTCTAAACTAAAAGCCCGTTACTATCTTAGTAACGGGCTTTTTAAAAATAAAATTTACTTTTTTGAAGGTTTATTAATAGCATCTACCATAACCGCTATAGCATTGTCACCGGATATATTACAAGCGGTTCCAAAACTATCTTGAGTAATATATAGGGCTATCATAAGAGCTAATTGTGCATCACTGAAGTGTAAAATTGATTGAATAACCCCAAGGGCTGCCATTACAGCACCACCGGGAACTCCAGGAGCTGCAACCATAGTTACTCCTAACATAGCGACAAAACCAAACATTTGTGGGAATGTAAAAGCCATATTATTTAATAACATTACTGCTATTGCACAACTAGTTAAGGTAATAGTACTTCCAGATAAGTGAATAGTTGCACAAAGAGGAATTACAAACTCTCTAATACTTTTGGATACACCATTTTTTTCTGCAACTTCTAAGTTAACTGGAATAGTTGCTGCAGAAGATTGGGTACCAATAGCTGTTAGATATCCAGGTATCTGGTTTTTAAGCATTTGAGGGAAACTTTTCTTCCCAACAGCAGAAGCAATTAAAAATTGTATAACTATTATTGCGAGATGTGTTGCTAGAACTATTAAAAATACCTTCCAAAATACTGATAAAATTCTAGCTACTTCCCCAGCATGGGCCATATTTGCAAATATTCCTAAAATGTGAAGAGGAAGTAATGGAATAATTACATTAGCAATTGTTTTGCTAATAATTTCTTGAAACTCCACAGATGCATTGTAAAGGGTTCTTCCTTTTATGCTAGAGATACCTAAGCCTACTAAAAATGCTATAACTAATGCTGTCATAACACCCATAAGAGGGGGTATCTCTATAATGAAAAGTGGTTCTAAAAGCTTATCTTCAGGATTTACAGCTTCTGATATAGTATTAGCTGATTGGATAAACATTGGGAATATGCTAGTAGATACAACATAAGCTAAAAATCCAGCTACTAATGTAGAACCGTAAGCTATAGCTGTAGTAATTCCTAATAATCTTCCAGCACCCTGACCTAAATCGGCAATTCCTGATACTACAAAGCCTATAATTATAAAAGGTATAGCAAATTCTAAGAAATTACTAAAAATAGAATTAAAAGTAACAAATATCCTAACAACGTTTGCAGGAAGCATATTACCAATAAGTATACCTAATATAATAGCAATAATCAGCTTAGGCACTAATCCTAATTTCTTCATATAAAATCTCCTTTCTGTTTTTACTGTTTTTTAAAATTTCAGGTACTCAATGAACATAGTCCCTTAGCAACAAGTATATACCATGGGGTTTAAATATTCAACAATTAAATTATATTTAGATTCTTGCCATTTTTGCGAAAATTAAACACTAATTTTTATAAGTAGATATTTCTTATGGTACCTCTCTATCTATAGATTGGATTATTTACATAAAAGTAAGTAAACTAAAGGTTTTTTTGATATAATAAATTTGATAAAACTAAGAACAAAGACTGAGGGGTTATTTTATAGGAAATTTCTATAACAAACTTTCTTGTAAAAGCAATAGGAAGTTATTAGCTTTTTATAACATTTCAATTTTTTAGTAAAAAAGTATTTTAGTAGTTTTAATTTTAAAAAGTTTTGTAATATATAAGTGATTTATGCTTTAATATAATAAAAATTATATAATAGGTGGTTTTATGAAAAATAAAATATTGAATTTTTTAAAGGATTATAGAAAAAAGACTATGCCTTTAACTGAAATAGAAAAGATATTACCTGGAAATGTTAAATATAGTGACTTTAGTAGAGCTATGAATGATTTAGTTAAAGAACAAGTATTGTTTCCAATAAAAAAACATGGTACTAATAATAAAAAAAATCCATTAGCCAATACTTATAGAATAAATAAAGTATATTTTAAACAAAATCTTATAGATGAAATAGCCACATATCAATTTAAATTAAATCCGGCTATAAATTTACAATCCTATTTTTCATTAAATGAAAAGCAATGGAATCATGACCTACCTTATATAAAAAAAGTAGATTATTATTTGAAAGACTATGGGTTCCCTAAGGATAAAGTTACCGCTCCACAACGATCTTATGAAATATTAGGTGATGAAAAGTGGATTGATGAAAAGGGAGGAAGAGAACTTTTAAATAGATTAGGGCTAATAGAAAAACTAAAAATTGACTTAGTACCAGATCCATTAATGTTTGCAATTAATAAAAATAAAATAACAAATTGTAAAGACTATGTACATTTAATTGTGGAAAATAAAGCCCCTTTTTATGCTCTATTAGATGATATTGAAAATACTAGTTTTACCTCTTTAATTTATGGAGCAGGGTGGAGTATATTCGGTGGAATATCTGTTTTTGAAAGACAAATAGGCCTGGTGGAAGGGAACCATAAATTTTATTACTTTGGGGATTTAGATTTTGAAGGTATATCTATATGGCATGGATTAAACGAAAAAAGAGAAATAAAATTGGCCGTTGAATTTTATAAAGAATTACTTAAAAAAGATATTTCTTACGGCAAGGAAAATCAAATTCCTAATGAAAAAGCAATAAACGATTTTTTAACTAATTTTCATAAAGAAGATAGTGAAAAGATTCAAAATGTTTTAGAAGAAGGTGGCTATTATCCTCAAGAAGGGTTAAATAAAAGTAAGGTCATAGCAATATGGAGGAATATGTAATGAAGGTTGAAAAAACTGGAGTATTAGAAAATTATGGAGAAAGGATTGGCAGACTAGCTATTTATGAACCCTTATTAAAATTACAAAATAAACGGGGAAAGGATAATAGCAATAAAACTATAGATTATTTTAGTTTGGGCTTAATAACTCTTTTATTTTTCTTCGAAAATATGATTATTAGGAATAAAGAAACAGGAGTAAAAGAATTAGCAGAGTTTTTTTATGAAATAAATAATGGAAAAATAGATTTAGATATTAACGGATTTCAAAAAATAGCTAGAAATATAATAGATACTTTCCGTCCACCTAGTGGAGAAAGAAACTCTAAAGTTTTTTATAATTGGGAAACTGGAAAAGAAGAAAGAATTTACTATTCTATACTAAAGGCTAGTAAATCCGATGCAAAAACTAATACTCAATACTATACTTTAGACGAACAAGGTTTAGAATTAGTGTTTGCTACAAAAGAATACTTTAGTGAATTTCAATTATCAATAAATCAATTACTTCTTAGAAAGCAATTAGAAAAGGGAGAGTTTGTAGGGGCCTTAAGGCAGGTAGATGAAATGAGATTAGCCGTAGAAAATTTAAGAGATAGAATGATTAAAATCAAACATGATATAAATAGGAATATAGTATCAGAAGAAACCTACAAAAGATATAAAGATTTAATAGAGGATATAAACATTAGACTTGTAAGAGAAAATGAAGAATTTGGGGAATTAGAATCTTTTGTAAAGTATACAAAAGATAATATGGAATATGAAATTAAAGATGAAAAAGATAAAAAAGCCTATGATTTAATTATTAAGATAGATAGAGAATTAGATGAAGTTCATAGTGAACATAGAAAATTACTTAAAGAAAGTATTTCATTAAAAACAACTGCTTTGGAGGCTGCCCAAGAATCATTGTATTTTATGGGATTAGAAAGCTTCAACTTTGAACAAGAAATAACAAATAGACTTATTTCTACTCCCCTACCTATTTTTGCATCAAGACAATTAGTAAAACCTTTTATGTTTTTAGAAGAGTATAAATCCTGGTCTCCTATTACAGTATTTAATGAACAAGCTATAGAATCGGAGAAAATTAGGGAAAAAATTTATGAATTTTCAGAACCAATAGATAAGGAAGTAATAGATAAATATAAAGAAGTATCACAACATAATTTTAAAAAAGTTATGGAAATTATATTAGAAATATTAGACGGTAGAGAGGAAATATCTTTAGAAGAAATCATACAATATGTAGATTTAAATAATGAAAAAATATTAGAAGAAAGATCTTTCTATGATTTCTGGATGATTATGCACCAAAAATCTCCAATAATAATAGAAAAAGATGAAGAAAAACATAGTGGATTGGTTAAAGATGCTACAATTCTTTTAATTGGAAAGTACAGAAGGATTGAAATTAAAGAGTTAAATACTATATTAGATGTTAATGACAGATTTAAAATAAATAATATGATTTTAAAATTAGAAGGTGATAATAGTGGAATATAGAAGTACAGAGGTTATAAAGGCTTTTAATATTTATTCAAAACTAGCCCTTAAAGGATATGAAAATAGAGACGAGCTTAGACTGTATACAACAGATGATAAAATAAGGGAGTTAGTAGATAATTTTGCCCATGAAGTAGATTGTACAATTATTTTGGCCGGCGAGTATGTATATATGGTGCCTATTTCCACAGATTCACCTTTCCATATATCAAATGAGGAGATAAAAAGAAGATATCTTCCAGCTAGGGCAAAAAATATAGATATATATTTAATGTATGTAGCTATAATAATATTATTTGGTGAATTCTATGACAGTTATCAAAGTTTGGAACCAACAAGAAACTTTATACCTATAGATAAATGGTTAGAGTCAGTAAATAATTATATGGCTACTTTAGATGAAATGGACAGAGAAGAATTAAAAGAATATGAAAAAGAACAAGAATATAATTGGGGAGGTTTGTTAGAAAAATGGAATGCTCTAGATGATATAAGAGAAAATGTAAAAACTCAAGATGCTAGAACTAATAGTAGAGTAGGTTTTTTAAATGTAGTTAAAAATTTTTTAGAGAATCAAAATCTTGTAGTTGACATTGGAAATGGAGAAATTGAACTTACAGAAAAAGCAAAGACAATTATACAAAGATATTACATGGATTATGAGTACAATAGAGGTATATTAGATTTTATGTATGAACTTGAAAGGAAAGGAGGAGAAGAGGAAGATGCCAGCAATATCTAAAATCAGATTTACAAATGCTGTGTACGAAAACGGTGGTAAAAGATATAATGATGAAATATTTGTATTTGATGGAAATAATGGAGCCATTATTTTAGAAAATGGCGGTGGTAAAACAGTATTTATTCAATTAGCCCTCCAAGCTATACTACCCCATACAAACCTTAGTGAAAGAAGAATAAGAGATACCCTGTCCCTTGAAGGTAATCCTTGTCATATTGCCATAGAGTGGATTCTGAATGAAAGACCTAGGAGATACGCCCTAACAGGAGTTACTCTATTTTTAAATAACAATAAGCTAGACTCCTATAAATATGTATATGAATATGGGCATAACGATAACCATGCCATAGATGATATTCCCTTTGTGAAAGATACAATTGATGGGAACAAACGACCAGCAAGTAGAGAAGAAATGAATGAGTATTATCAATATATGTGTAGGGAAAGTATAAATGCCCAGACTTTTTCCACCATAAAAGAATACCATAAATATATAGAAGAAAACTTTAAAATAATACCAATTGAGTGGAGAAACATAGGAGTTATTAATGGAGAAGAAGGTGGAGTGGAGAAGTTTTTTGAAGGATGTAAAACAACGGAAAATCTTGTAGATAAACTTTTAATTCCAGTAGTAGAAGAGGCTATAGCAGGAGATGGCACGGAAGATTTTGTAACTACCTTTGAAGAACAAAGAGAACATTTTAAACAACATAATCACCTTAAAGAAAGTATAGGGGAAAGTAAGAAGATTCAGCATAAAATTGAAAGCTACGTAAATGTTTATGATGAATATTATTCTTCTGTAGAAGAGTATAATAAAGAAAAGGCCTATGGCAAAGGCTTATATCAGTATATTTTCGGGGAAAAAGAAGATATAGAAACCAAATTAATGGAAAATAGTGAAAGTCAAAACAAATGTAATGATGAATTAGAAGAATTAAATAAAAAAGAAGCTTCCTGCAAATTAGCTTTCTTAAAAGATAAACTTCAAAATGCTAAATATAAATATGAGGATATTTTAAAGACCTATGAAATAGTAAAAGAACAACTTAATACTAAGGAAAATAGGCATGAAAACTTAAAAATAGCAAGATATAGAAAAGATATTAAGGAATTAAAGGATGAAGCTGTTCATTATGAGAACCAATTAGAATTATTAGAAAAAGATTTTGAAACCTCTGAAATAGAAAAATCTTTAGAAATGAATTCATCAAATATAAATAGCTACTATAAACAGGAAATAGATAAATTAAATAACGAAATTGCTACGTTAGATAATGAAAGAATAAAATATGAAAATGAATTAAAAAGAATAATGGGGAATAAAGAAGATATTGATAAAGAATATAATGCCCTATCAGAAGAAAATATTAGACTAGATGCAAACTTAAAAAGTAATGAAAAGGAAATGGGGAGAATAAAGAAAGAAATACTTTCAAATCCGGAGACTGAAAAAATAGAAGAAGAATATCCAAAATGGGGAGAAAGAGTTAGTAGTATTGAAAAGTATTTAATTGATTATCAAGAAAAAGCAAATGCCTTTAAAAAAGAAAAGGATAGTATTAATAAAGAATTACCAAAGTGTAGAGAACAGGAAAATAGTTTTTCTAAAACTAAAGGATCTATAGAAAAGGATATAGAAAATATAGAATACAAAGAAGAAGAACTATTAATAGATATAAAAGAACTTATTCCAAATTTAGCCCATATAAATAGTATATATACAAAACAAGAGCAAATAATAACAACTCTTGAAAATAGATGTGAGAGAATTAGAAGAGAAAAAGAAGATTTACTGGTAGAGGAAAGGATATATTATAGATTTTTAGATGACTACAAAGATAATAAGTACTTCACGGCAGATCCATTACTAGATAAATGGATACAAGAATGGAAGAATCAATTTAACTATTTAGAGCTAGGAACAGAATATATTGAAAGAGCAGCTACTACTATGGATAGTAGTGAAAGGAAATATTATAAAAATTATCCTCATTGGGTAAATTCAGTTATTGTATCTGATAATGAAAAAGAAAAAATTAAAAAGAAATTAGAAAACTATATAGATAAAATAACTCATCCTATTATTATATTAACCCAAAGTGAAGCATATGAAGTGTTAAATAATGGAGTAATAGATGATTATATATGGATTTATCCGATAATCTGGGAAAGTAATGTAATTAAAAAAGACTTTAAAGATAAAAAAGAAAAACTTAATAAAGAAGCAGAAAATATTACCCAAAATAGAAAATATAAAGAAATAGAATTAAAAGACCATGAAAAATTACTAGAGAATATAGTAAAACTTTTAGAGGATTATCCCTATTTAGAGTATTTCATGCCTTTAAAGGATGAATTAAAAAGGACTGAGGAAAAAATATATAGTATAAAAGAAATAATTAATAAAAAAAGTAATAGAATTCAATATATTGATAGAGAAGTAGAAAATATAAACAATAAGGTCAAAGATTTAAGTACAGAAAAAGAAATATTAAATAAAAACATAGATAAAGCTAAAGATTATATAAGAAATAAAAATGATATTGAAAAAAATAGAAAAGAAGCCTTTGAAATAAAAAGTCAATTAGAGAAGAAAGAAAAAGAAATACTAACTTTAGAAGAATTAATAAAATACGAGAACCAACAAATTGGTGAATTAGAAGACAACATTAAAAATCTTCAAAGTATGGAGGATGAAATAGTAAAAAATGAATTATATAAGGAAGTAAAAAATTATGGACCTAAAGAATCTAATATTTCCATAGAAGTATTAAAAAAAGAAAGGGAAGATTTAAAAGAATTACTAAATGAAAAACAAAAAGATAGAAGCAATATAGAAGAAAATATAAAACAGAGATTAACCATGAAAGAAAAATATGAAAAACAGTTGGATAATGAAATAAATATTGCAAAATATCCAATAGATCAAGATTTTAACTTTCCTATATATGGTGAAGAGGAAATTGAAAAACTTATAAAAGATATTAATAACTTAACTCCAAAAGTAAATAAAATAAAAAAGAAACTTGATAAAAAAGAAGAAAGATATAGAAGTACAAAAACAGAATATAATCTTAGAGAAAAAGATTTTTTTAAAACCTATGATAAAATAGTAGAATTCACGGAACCTCTAAGTCTAGTGGAAGAAAAAAATGATAAAAATAGGAAAGAATTAAAAGATAGATATAAATATTTAAAATTAATGGAAGAAGAATTTAATAAAGAATATGATTCTGTAAAAAATGTTTTAAACTTATTAGAAAAGAAAAATGAAAGATTTGATTATTTAATAAATAAAATAGAACCAGAGACCCTATCTGAAAATATAATTACTGAACTTCCCTATAATAGGAAAAAATATATTACTGATCTTTTAGATAAATTAGAAAATCTTGGCTACAAGGTAGAAGATAGGGAATATAAGGTGTCAAGAGAGAAAACAAGTTTTGAAGCCTTTTGTAATCAATTCATTAAAGATCCAAGACTTAAAAATATGGCTATTTCAGGTATAAACCATAAAGATAATTATGAAGATTTAATTAAGTGGAAGAATATTATAGATAAAAGAATAAATAAAATTATAAGAATATTAGAAGAAGATATGATGGAACATGATAAACAGATAAACCAATTTATTGACCATCTCCATTCCTATTTAAAAGTTTTAGCTGAGGAAATAAGGAACATACCTAAGAAAACTAGAATAAAAATAGGAGACAAATGGAAGTCAGTATATACCATAGATGTTCCCCCTTGGGATGAACAAGTTGGGAAAGAGAAACTTATTGAATATATAAATTGGTTGTTAGAAGATATTGAAGATATAAGGTTTAAGGATGAAGAAGGTAAAGAAGATAAAGCTTCTGTGAGAAAATATATAGAAAATAAATTCCAAGCAAAAAGCTTATTAAAGATTGTAATGGGAAATGAAAAGATAAAGGTAAAGTGTAGGAAAGTTACAAATGATGGAAGGATAAATAGCTTACCTATATCTTGGGAAAAGTCTAATCGTTGGTCTGGGGGAGAAAGATGGAGTAAAAACATGACTTTGTTTTTGGGCATATTAAATTATTTAGCAGAAAAGAGACAAAATATCTTCCATGGTCAAAATAGAAACCGTACAGTTATACTAGACAATCTTTTTGGTGAAGCCTCTAGTGACCATGTATTAGATCCAGTATTTTTTATAGCTGAACAATTAGGATTCCAAATAATAGCCTTAACAGCCCATAGTGAGGGAAAATACATTAGAGATTTTTTCCCAGTAGTATACAGTTGTAGACTTCGCCAAGCTGTAGACCAAGAAACATTAATACTAACAAAAGAAAAAGAAATTAACTATGCATTCTTTAAGGATAAAGAACCCCAAGCATTGTTAAGACTTGGGGATGTGGAACAACTAAGTATGATATAATATAGTTAATTTTATGCCGGGAGGTGATATACAATGGATGGTAAACTATATGACCTGGTGGAAAAGATGTACGCGGACATGCAGGATATGAAATCCAATATGGCAACTAAGGAAGACTTAGCTAAGGTTGAGAAGAGGTTAAGACATGACATTGTGAGACTGGAAAACAAAATGGACGATAATCATAAGGCTTTATATGACGGTTATAAGTTAAGTTATGAAAAATTAACTACCCTGGAGAATAAAGTAGATAAAATAGACAAAAAAGTAGAAAGACATGATGTAGTGGTAAAGGCCATTCAAGAAGTAAGAAGTTAAATAGAAATTTATAAAAGACTCTTTTAGTTAAGATAAAACTAGAAGAGTTTTTTAATGTCACCAGATACTTCTACTTTATGTGGTAAGATTTAATTAGTGTAAAATAAAACTATTAAAAAGGTGATTATATGGGGAAAGTTGGACCTAGATATTCTGTATTAATATGCAAAGAAAAAATTGATAAAAGCATAAGTAAGGATATAGTAAATTATTTAACTAATGGTATAAAAGTTTACTTAATTACATCATCTAAAAAGAAAGGTTTAATTAATATACTTGCATACGAAAAAGAAAAACTTATTTTAAAAGCAAAGGAAAATATGATTTTAAACCTATATGAAGATATATTTATTTCTAAATATTATGACGGAAATATATATTATGATGGGAAAATTAATAACGATGATTTTTATACAGAATTATTAAGGTCAAATTTCAATATTGAACAATATAGGATTGAGCATGAAGATATTAGTAATAATATTATAGTTAAATCAGGAGCTGGTACTGGAAAAACTAAAGTAATGGTGGATAGAGTAATGTTTTTAAAGCATATGAAGGAAGGCTTAGATTTATTAGATATAATAATGATAACATTTACAAAAGAAGCCACAAAACAAATGAGAGAAAAACTCGGTAATATAATAGAAACATATTATCAAATTACTAAAGATAAAAAATATCTAAAATGGCTAGATGAATTATCCTATATGAAAATAATGACCATTCATTCCTATGCAAAAAATATATTAGAAGAGACAGGTAGGGAACTTGGAATACCATCGTCATTTAATATAAGAAGTTATAAATATGAAAAGAGAAGGATTATAGAAAAGTATATTGATAAGTATAATAGTGAGTTTCCAGAGAACTATAAAAAAATTGAAGCTATACCACAATATATTATTATAAGAAATATACTTAAGATAGATTCTTTTCTAGATAATAGGTCAATAGATATTCAAGAAAGGAAAGGGATAAACCTTGGGGAAGATAGTGAAAATTTTAATCACTTTTTAGAATATCTGCTGGCTAACTTAAATAGTGAATTATTGAAGATAAAGAAGGATACCCATAGTTGGGAAATTACAGATTTGATGAAACATTTAAGCTCCTTAAAGGAGGTTAAAGATATTAATTCAAAAGCCAGATTTAAATATTTAATGATTGATGAATTTCAAGACACTGATGTGGTTCAGGTTAGATTTGTGCTTTGGCTATTTGAAGAAGTAAATTGTAAGTTATTTGTAGTAGGGGATATAAAGCAAAGCATTTATAGATTTAGAGGAGCAGACTATACAGCATTTAGCCAATTAATAAATGGTTTAAAACAATTAGATACAAAAAACATAACAGAGCATAATCTGACTAAAAACTATAGGAGTTGTAAAGAAATTTTAAACCCAATAAACAATTTATTCTTTAACATAGGAAGAAAGGATAAACAATTTATTTTCACTAAAAATGATTATTTAGAATCTATGTGGGAAATAGACAATCCTTATGGATTTATTATTAATGAAACAAAAACACATTTAGGCAGAGTTAAAGTAATAAAAGATATATTAAATAGAAAAGGGGAAGAGGAGAGCATTGCTATATTAGTACGGACTAATGAAGACGTAAAATATATTACTGATCTTTGTGAACAAAATAATATATATTGTGAATCTAGTATTACTGGAAACTTCTTTAGACATATTTCAGTAAGAGAGTTCTATTTATTAGTAAGAGCTTTAATTTATAGTGATGATAGTCTTGTTCAGTACGCTCTCCATAATTCATCTTATGGAGGGAGTAATCTAAAAGTTAATGATATACTGGATAATTTTGAAACAGATAAAGATTACTTAGGAGGATTGTTAATAAAAAATAAGCATTATGAAGAATGGAGTAAATATTTCGAAAAGGTTAATAAGGTTTCAATAATGAATTTATTAATAGAAATAATAGAAAATAAAAATCCAGCAAAAACCTATGCTCTGAACATGCTTAAAAAAAGTGAAGGTATAGATAGCTTATCTAAAATAGAAATTTTGGAAAGCTATAATCTTTATTATGCTTATTATGAAAAAAACCTAGAGCATTTAATATATTTAATACAAAAAAACTTCTCAGACGATATTCTCACTATTAATGAAATAGAAAAATATTTAAGGATAGGAATAGAAACTAATGATGAAGAAAGTGTAAAGAAGGTTTCTGATGAAGTTTCAAAGAATAAAGTATTTTGTATGACTATTCATAAAGCAAAAGGCCTTGAGTTTGATTATGTTTATATTCCTATTACAGACCATCAATTTATATCTTATAATAGAAAGGTACAAATGTATTTATCAGAAGGAAGTGACAACTATTCTATAGGATATAAAATTAATATGGATAGTTTAGTCTGTAAAAATAATTACTTCAATGAAATATATGAGAAAGAGAAAAAGGAGATAGTAGGAGAAGAAATAAGACTTTTCTATGTGGCATTAACTAGGGCAAAAAAGGGGCTATATATTTATGAAGATAGGTTTATTAATAGGAAGAACCATATAAATCGATGGATGGATATACTTACATGGAGGTAAAAAATGTTTAAGGTAGAGACTTATGAAAATCCAGTGAAATATTATAATAATTTAAATATAAAGGATGATGAGCTTCATATTTTAAGTTTTTCCGCTTTAACACTATTTTTAAAGGAGAAAAATACTAATAATGTTATAAATATTTGGACCTATGAGGATTTAATATTAGCTTTATATCCTAATTGGTACTCTCCAATAAATGATCTTAGAATGGAAATAATTCTATTACAAATATTAGATAAATTTAAAAAAAATAATTCTGCTCTTAGTATGAAAAAGGATATTAAACACCTACTAGATGCTTATAAATACTTAATTGAAATTGGAATAATCAATATTGAAGAAGATAATATGGAAAATATTAATGAAATTGTTTTTGTTAAAGCATTTAATGAATTTTATTCAAACAAATTAGTAAAAGAATTTTCACAGGAATTAAAAGCTAGAAATTCAGTGGAGGAAGTTACCTTTAAAATAAAAGAGTATGGAAAGGATAAGTACAACTTTATAGGTCAAAATTTAAATAGGATTAATAAAGTATATATACATGGTATGAATAGATTAGACATGAGAAGAATGACTTTATTTAACCGTATGGACTGGATGGATATGGATATTATATTTAGAATCCCTTATTACGATGGTTATAAAAGCTTAAATGAAGGATGGTATAAACTATATGAAAATATTGCTAATCCAAAGAAATGGAAAAGAGTATATCAGGATAAAGAAAAGGATTATAGGGGAAAACGATATATAGATTTTTTAGAAGGAAAAGAAATAAACTTAGAGGATGATAGACTAGAAAACCTGACATATATAAAGTTTAGTGAACCAGTGGAATTGAAAAAGTATTTAAATGATTATCCATTAAAACCTAAGGAAAGAGAATACTTTTCCTTCTGTAATGATGAATTAAATAAATATATAAGGGATGAAGTTAGAAATTTTAATATAGAAGATGAAAATTACAATATAAAAGGAAAACATATCTTTGAATATCCAATAGGAAAGTTTTTATATTACCTATATAATTGTAAAGTAGAAGATGGAAAAGTACTTTTAGATTACCCAAGTTTTGTAGAATGTATAACTTCTGGTTGGGTGAATGTAACGGATAAGAATAATGGATATCAAATATATGGATATGATGCAGAAGTTTTCCTAAAGGATTTAGAGCCTTATATGGCGGATATAGAAAGTTTAGAAGATATTATACATAGACTTAATTCGCTTAAGGAATTGAATGAAGCTAGTAATATTTTTGATGAACAGTCCCTAGAGACAACTGGTAACAATAGAATAAAAAAGTATTTATCTAATCCTTTAAAGGTTTTTCCCTATGTGAATTTATCTAGATATTATTTAAATATTGATGATTTAATAGAGCTTACAAATAAATTTAGAAAAATGGTTTTAGAAATATTTAATACTGATGAAGAATTTTTTTATCTTAGAAACCATTTTAAAAAAATTAATATATACTGGGAAGAGATAGATGAAAATATTAAATCAATATATGATGGAAAATTACGTAAAAGATTAGAGAAAGCATTAAAATTTCCTTATAGAGAAGATGAAGCTGGAAACAGGGAATTAACTAGGGAATTAATAAGATTAAACTTAGGCTTAGCTGCAGGAAAAGGGGATGTATATGCATTAAAATCTTTCAATCAAGTTGAAGGTTTTATTGTCAATAAAACTGAAAAACTTACTCTACTAGATTTATCAACAAAAAGTATGACTAAATATATAACGATGAATAAGGCTTTACCTTCATATTTGAACTTTGAAAGATTAGAAAAGTATATTGGTAATATAAAAACTCCACAGGGTGTAAATTTAAAAAAGGTTATGAAAATAAGTAAAGTTAACGATCATTATATTCAATATTTTATTAAATACAGCATTTTTAATTTATTAAACTTTCATAAGGGAGAGATAGTCTTAGGTTGGGTTGATAACTTAAATGAATATGATGGGGAACTTAATACTTTGAAAATAATAAAAAATATATATGATCCAATAGAGGACATGGTTTACTTCGGCGATGAAAACACGGTAACAGATGAAATTTTGGCTAAAATATTGAGTCTCAAAAAACCTTCATATACTGAAGTTAATTCCAAAAACATTTATAAGGAAATTTCACCTGTTGGGTGGAGAGACTTGGATTTTTGCGCTAAAAAATTTTTCTATTCTAATATATTGGGACCTAATCCTATTTATTTTTCGGATTTTCACCAAAGGCTAGCCTTTTCAGCTATTGCAGTTTTATTTAGTCAACAAGCTAAAGGGATTGAAAAGGTTAAAGAGTATTTATTTCCTCTTTTTCCTCAATGGACAGAGACGGCTAAGGAAAACATGTTATATACATCCTATAAAAGAAATTTAAAGGAAAGGATTGAACATCAAAATGTATATTTTCCAAAGCATATGTCCGATATACAATTATTAAGAAGTAAATATGTGGTTACTAAAAGGTGGAAGATAAGACACTCTTATAATAAAGGGGTAATTAACTCTAAAGAATGGTCAGAAATTTTTAGAAATGAAATATTAGATGAACAAGTACAATCATCTCCAGGTCTTCATTGTAATATGTGTCCCCACAATTTAGTTTGCCTAAAGGGGGAATTTGAAATTGACAGAGATAGATAATAATTTTAAGGACTTTTTCCTAAGGACTGCTCAAACATGGCAATTTAATAGAGATTATAATTTTTTAAAGAACATAAATTTATCTCAGCAACAAAAAGATATTATTGACAAAACAGAAATTTACATGCTCATTAATGGTTCAGCGGGAAGTGGAAAAAGTATTACATTGCTGTATAAAATGATAAAAGCAATGATGGAAGAAACAGAAAGACAAAAGATACTTTTTATAACTTTTAATAGTACTTTAGCATCTGATACATATAAGCGAGCATGTAATATTAAAGAGTTTAACGAATATAGAAGTTATCATAAAGTACGTATTTGGACATTTCATCAAGTGGCTTACGAGATCCTAAATAATTTAGGATTTAAGGAAATTGAATATGTAAATGTTACAATTAATGAAATTCAAAGAAAAAATGATCATATTTATAGAAGATTATATCCAGTCTGGGAGGAATATACAGATACTGGTAATAGCGTTTACAAGAATTTAAATGAAAAAGAAAGATTATATTCAACTCATGATGTTAAGTTTTTAAGGGAAGAAATCCGGTGGATGAAAGCAAATGGCTATATTAATAAGGAAGATTATTTAAATGTAAGTAGAGTAGGAAGAGGGAATGCCCCTAGATTAACGAAAATACAACGAAATACTATTTATAGCATGTTTTTAAAGTATGAAAAATTGAAAAGAAGTAGATATAATGATGCTATGGATTTAGAAGATTATGCTCTGGAGATTCTAAAAAACTTTAATCTAATACCAAAAGATATGTATTTCGATCATATATTTATAGATGAGGTTCAAGATTTACAAGCTATGCAAATAAAAGTACTGAGAATGTTAGCCAAAAAATCCCTTACAATAGCAGGAGATTCTAAACAAAAAATATACGATTTAAGTCCATATTCATATTCAAACCTAGGAATCAATATAACAAGTGGAAAAAATAGAACCCTTACGAGGACTTTTCGCTCAACAAAGGAAATAGCTAAATTGGCTAATTCATTAGAATTTACAGATATTCAAAAAGATAAAATTACAGATGTTGAATTAATGTCTCAGGGAGATAAACCTGAAATAAGATACTATGCTACTAAGGAAAGTGAAGTAAGGTTTATAATTAAAAAAGTCAAGGAAATCCACAATAAAGACAAAGGTTCTACTATTGCAGTTATACATAGGGAAGAGAAAAAGCTATATAAAAGAGAAGAAAGCTTTTTACGAACAAGCTTAGAAGAAAGCTTTAAGTTAGTAGATGTTGAAAGCTATAGAAAAAAGTTTAAGTACAATGAGAAGAAAAAGCCTATATTTTATACAGATATATATAGTGTAAAAGGATTAGAATTTGATTATATTTTTATTGTAGATTTCAAAAAAGGGTTCTATCCAGATAGTAAAAAATTCACAGAGTTATATAAATATTATAAAAATCAAAGTGCTGCCCAAAATGATTCTTATGACCAAGATGTTAATGATATTATAAATGAAGAAAAAAGACTATTATATGTAGCAATTACAAGGGCAAAAAAGAAAGTATTTTTTACGTACTCTGGACAAAATGAAAGGGTAGTTTCTACATTTATAAAAGACTTTGATACAAAAGATTATGAGGTTTATGGTTTTAGAAAAACGAAATTAAAAGGAAGGGATGTGTCTGAAGAAGAACTATTAGCCATTTTATCCACCTAAGATGACCAGAATAAAAGTATAATATAATTGGAAGTCAGTATATATTATAGATGCTTCTATTTTGAGGAAATAGTTAAATAAAACTTTACTAGCGACATAGCCAGTAAAGTTTTATTTATGTTATCCATACCGTATATTTCCACATTCTATGTTAAGATTTAATTGGTTTAAATTTATAAATTAATTTTTCAAAAAGAAGGTGGATAATATGAGGAAAAAGTATATATCAGAAATAGTGATAAGTTATATTTGTACTGGAATTTGTATTATTGTAGGATTTTATAAAATGTTTGTTTATAAAAATTGGAATTCTGCAGTTCTAGAAAGCAAAAATGCTTATGTAGGTGGTGACGCCTATAACTATATCATCAATGCTGGATTAGCTACTGCATGGTTTGTATTAGCAGGTGTATGTGCAATAATAGGATTAGCATTTGTAGTAGCAAGATATTTGAATGAAGAAGAATTACATAAAGAAGAAATAGTTGAGGGTAGTGAAGTAGATGAGTAAAAAAGGAGTTTTAAATGAGTAATACAAAAATGACTTATTAGATAATTTAGGTATCAGTTCTAATAAAACACTAGTCTAATACTCCACGCTTAGTAATAAACTATTTTATATTACTAACAAAAACTCTTTTGGTTAGTATAAAACCAGAAGAGTTTTTATGTACTCAATCTTCAATATCTTCTACAAGCTGGTATGGCTATTGAGGATTTATAGGTCATAAGCTATAATTATAGTGTAGAAGTTATAATTGACTTATTAAAAAAGAGTTGGTTAAGATTTGTTATACATGAGGAGGATATAGATGAAGACTAGTGGAGTAAATAGTCTAAAGTATAGTGCTGGTGCTGTAAGCAAAGGATTTTGGTTTCAAGAATTTAAAAAATATAATAATTTATTAACTGAAGGATTTAATGACAAGGAAATAAAAAAGATGCAAGAAAATGAAAATATATTATTAGCCCCATCAGAAGACTATGGTAAAAAAATGATAAATGAAGTATCTAAACGGACTAGAGCCTTGCCTAAAGAAATATATACTATGTTTACTAATCTACCAGTCTTAGATCAGAAGATATTAAACATTTTAGGGATAATGATGACAGATAGATTATTTTTCGAATATATGTATGAAGTATATAGGGAAAAAATTATAATAGGAAATTTAAAATTTGATAATAGTGACACCAGAATATTTCTTAAGAATAAATCTGAACAAAATGAAAAAGTTGCAAATTTTACATCACAGACCAAGAAAAGATTGGCAGGAGCCTACAGAACATATTTAAAAGAAGCAAACCTTATAGTAGAAGAAAATAATTTACATGTAATTAAAAAACCTATTTTAGATATAAATTTAGAAAAGGAAATGAAAAGTAAGGATTTGTATCCGTATTTAAGAGTTTTTTTGGGGGAATAAGATGAAAACATTAGATGAAAAGTTAGGAAAAATTGAAGAAGTAATAAGTGATGAAGATTTTTTAAAGAATAAAGGGATTAGCAATGAAGTAGGATATTATGTTTTTGATTATCCAGCAGAGAAAGAATTAAAGGTTAGGGATTATTTAAAAACTCTAGAGAAGAGAAATAAAACAAAGCCAAAGGGATATAAATTAATAATATATGATGTCTATGATATTGTGATTGATTTAATAGTGGAAGAAGGATTGTTTGATACTTGTATAAAAATGGAGGAAAATGACGGTTTAGATTATTTAATTTCTGCTGTAAATGATCTTTTAAGAGTAGACTATGATGACAATTATTTCAACACTTATATAGAAGAGAATACACCAGATAATTCAGTCGTATTTATTACAGGAGTCGGTAAAATTTTTCCTTTTGTAAGATCTCATGAGATTTTAAATAAACTTCATTTAGTATTTGATAGGGCTCCAGTAGTACTTTTTTATCCTGGGAAATATGATGGACAAAGCTTAATGTTATTTTCAGAGTTTAAAGACGAAAACTATTATAGAGCCCTGCCGCTTATAAGAGAGTGATCGGTAATATGTAGAGGAGGTATAATATGAAGATAAAAGATATGTTTGCAAAACCGATAAATAGAGATATACAAGGAGTTATTAAAGTTGGACAAGATGATGATGAAAATATTAAACAGGAATTAGAAGAATATGTAGTGACTAAGGAACTACAAAAGCATTTTAGGGATTTCTTTAATAATTATAAAAAGGGGATAATAGGGAATACAGATAAAATGGGAGTTTGGATATCTGGATTCTTTGGCAGTGGTAAATCTCACTTTCTAAAAATATTATCATATTTGTTAGAGAATCGTGAAGTAGCAGGTAAAAATGCATTAGATTATTTTTTAGATGATGAAAAAATAGAAGACCCTATGGTAGTTGCAGATATGGAACTTGCATGTAATACGCCTACAGATGTAGTATTGTTCAATATAGATTCTAAAAGTAAATCAGCAGGAACTAAAGGTAAAGATAGTATATTAAATGTATTTTTAAGAGTTTTTAATGAGATGCAAGGATTTAGTACAGACCCTCATTTGGCGGATTTAGAAAGACAATTAACAGAAGATGGATTATATGAAGATTTTAAAATCAGATATGAAGAACTACATAATTTAAACTGGGTAGAAAACCGTCATAAGTTTAAATTTCATAAAGATAAAGTAGTAGAAACATTGGCTGCTATGGGAATTATGAGTGAGGCGTCTGCTAGAGATTGGAGTAGGACTACAACGATTCCTTATGAAATAAGTATAGACAAATTTGCAGAATTAGTTAAAAACTATTTAGATAGTAAAGATGAGAATCACCATATAGTCTTTTTAGTAGATGAAATAGGACAATATATAGGGGATAATACTGATTTAATGCTTAATCTACAGACTATAACAGAGGATCTAGGTACAGCTTGTCAAGGAAAAGCTTGGATTGTAGTAACAAGCCAACAGGATATAGATTCTTTAACAGAAGTTAAGGGGGAAGACTTTTCTAAAATACAAGGAAGGTTTGATACTAGATTAAGTTTAACATCTGCCAATGTAGATGAAGTTATTAAACTTAGAATACTAGAAAAGACAGAAACAGCCAATGAAACTCTAGACATTTTATATGAAAATAATGAGACTATCATTAAAAATTTAATTATATTCAATGATGGTATAGAGAAGAAGCTTTATGAAGATGGAAATGATTTCTGTCAGGTATACCCTTTCATACCTTATCAATTTAATCTACTTGGAAGTGTACTAACTTCTATAAGACAGCATGGGGCTAGTGGCAAACATCTATCTGAAGGAGAACGTTCAATGTTAGCCCTATTTAAAGAAAGTGCAGAAAAAATAATGGAAAAAGAAGATGGAGAAATAGTTCCGTTTAATATATTCTATGACGGATTAAACAAATTTTTAGACCACAGTCATTCAGCAGTAATAACTAAAGCTTTAGAAAATGACTATATTAATCCAAGTAAAGAAGAAGATAATTTTAATGTAAATGTATTAAAGACATTATTCTTAATTAAATATGTAAAAGAAATAGAAGCTAATTTAGAAAATATTACTACTCTTATGGTATCTAATATAAATGAAGATAGAATTGAACTTAAAGATAAAGTAGAAAAAGCCCTTAATGTATTAGTCCAGCAAACACTAGTACAAAAAAATGGAGATATTTATATTTTCTTAACTAATGAAGAACAGGAAATAAATAGAGAAATAGAAAGACAGAATATAGAAACCCAAGCAATTACAGATAAAATTTCAGAAATAATATATGCAGGGATTCTTTCAGAAGATAGAATAAGATACAATAAATTTGGTAATAGATATAATTTCGGATTCAATAGATTTGTAGATGGTGATCCCTATAGAAACAATCAAGCTTTTGATATAGGTATAGATATAATAACTCCTCATTCAGAAAAAAATGGTATAGAGAGTAATTTAAGAATGAGTAGCCAAAGAGAGAATAAAATTTATGTAGATCTGCCTAATGATAGATCTTTTATAGATGAGATAAGAACAGAAATGAAAATAGAAAAATATTTGCAAGTATCTAGTTCAAGTGATATACCAAAATTAGAAGAAATAAAGGCTTTAAAACGTGTGGAAATGCGAGAACACCAAGATAGAGGAAAACTCTTCCTAGAGGAGGCTTTAAAAGAAGCTGACTTTTATTTAAATGGGGATAAACTTGAACTTAGAAGTAGAGATTTTAAATTTAATGTGCAGGAAAGTTTAGAAAGATCCATTGAGATTGTATATAATAAGCTACACTATATAGATACACCTATGGATCAAGTGGAAATTAGAAAGTTATTTAAAAATAGAAATGATAGAAATATACAGTTGGATATTAATGAAACTCCAAATACTAACGCTATAAGGGAAGTACTAGAGTATATAAAATTAAGAACTAAAAACCATAGTAAAATATCACTTAAAGAAATAAAAGAGAAATTTTTAAAAGCACCCTATGGATTTTTAGATTTAGATATAGAGTGGATAATAGCTAAGTTATTTGTAGATGGAAATATAAGCTTTACTTTAAATGGAGAAACTGTATCTTTAGTAAATGAGTCAGAAGAAGAAATAATAAATTATATAACTAAAAGACAATACGTAGAAAAATTATTAATAGAAGAAAAGGAAGTAGTTGATGAAAGATATATAAGATCTTTGAAAAATATATCTTCAGTAGTATTTGCTAGACAGATACTGGTTGAAGATACTGATATGATGGTGAAAAAATTTAATGAATATGCTGAAAATCTTATAAGAGAATTAAATCTATTAAAGGAAAAATATGATGATGGTGAATATCCTGGTGAAGCTGTAATTGAAGAAGGAATAATATTAATTAATAAAACAAGGGGAATCTCAAAACCTATAGAAATATTTAAAGAATTAAATAAAAATGAAGATGAATACTTAGATTTTGAAGAAGATTATCAGCCTATAAAATCCTTTTTTAAAGGAGAACAAAAAAATATTTGGGAAAAAACACAGCACTTTACATCAATTTATGATGAAAGTAAATCTTATATATTAAACGACGAAATAGAAGAAATTGTACAAGTTATGAAAAAGATATTGGCTATGCCATATCCATATAATAGAATAAAAGATTTGCCAGAATTAAACAGTAGATTTTTAGATTTATATGATGAGATATTAGAGAAAGAATTAGAACCTGTAAAAATAGAGATTAAAAAAGCAGAAAATAGAGTTATGGAAGAATTAGAAAGGACTGGTTTGGAGGATAAGTTTAAGAAAAATTTTAGGACTAGTTTTAATGATTTAACGTATAGAGCTGAGTCCTGTAATAATGTTGCAAAAATAAATGGATTTAAAATTGAAGCAGAAACTTTAAAAGATAGATATTTAAAGGAAATATCAAAAGAACTAGAAAGACAAAAGAAAGAAGAAGAAGAGAAAAAAGAATCTACAGATAATAAAGAGCCCACAGTAAAAGAGCCAATTATAAAACGTAAATATATTAATATAAAAGAAATAAATCTATCAAATTCATGGAGAATAGAAAATAGTGAAGATATAGACAGATATTTAATAAAATTAAAAGAAAATCTGGAAAAAGAATTAGAAGAAAATACTATTTTGAACATTGAGTTTTAGGAGGGGGAAAATGGATAAAACAGCACTTAAAAACTTTGCTATGTATTCAAGAGAAAAACTTATAAAAGATATAAAAAGTAAAGCAGGGATGATAGGTATAACAGAAGAGGGTATTGAAGACCCTCTTCCTAAGTCTACTGAAGATATGCTTGTTTTTAATATAGGAGAAATGGAGACACATAGGATATATGGGGAAGATGTAAAAAAGTATGGTAAATTAAGAAAAGAACTTGAAAAAAGAGAAAAAGAATTAGATTATAAAACAGCCTATAAAACCTTAATAGAAGAAGTAGCCTATACTTGGTTTAATAGAATAATTGCCATAAGATTTATGGAAGTAAATAATTATATGCCAGATAAAATGAGAATATTATCTTCTGGAAAAGAAGGAGTTAGAGAACCAGAATTTGTTACTTACTATAGGGATACGGATATAGGAATAACAGTAGAAGAATTTGAAAAATTAGATGATCTAAAACTAGATGGTAGTGCCAAATCCATGGAAGAACTATTTCAATTTATGTTTATAAAGCAATGTAATGCTTTAAATAAAAACCTACCAGAACTATTTGAAAAGACAGATGACTATGCAGAATTACTTTTAAACATATCCTACAATGATCAAGACGGAGTAGTTTATAAGCTTATAGAAGATATAGGCGAAGAGCCTTTTGATATAGAAGAAACAGGACAGATAGAGATAATAGGATGGTTGTATCAGTATTATAATACTGTACCTAAGGCTGAAGTAGATGCATCTAAAAAGAAAGTAAATAAAAACACTCTACCTGCTAAGACCCAATTATTCACACCAGAATGGATAGTAAAATATATGGTACAAAATTCTTTAGGCAGACTTTGGATAGAAAAAAAGATAGCAAGTGGAGCAAAGAAAACAGAAGAGGAATTAGCTAAAGAATATAACTGGAAATATTACATACCAGAAGCTGAACAGATAGAAGAAGTAAAAGTAGAACTAAAAAACATAAGAGAAAATAGAAAACATTTAAAACTTGAAGATATAACATTTATAGATCCATCTATGGGGAGTGGGCATATATTAGCTTATACTTTTGATATATTTATGCAACTTTATTTAGAAGAAGGATATACAGAACGAGAAGCGGCTGAAAGTATAATAGAGAATAACTTATATGGATTGGATATAGATAAAAGAGCATATCAGTTAGCATATTTTTCTATTATGATGAAGGGAAGACAGTATAGTAGAAGAATTCTTAATAAGGATCTAGAAAACAATCTATATTATTTTATAGATAGTAAAGATATTGATATTAGGCAAATAGATTTTTTAGGCGGAAATATGGAAGATGAAAAATCCAGGGAAGATGTTAAAAAGGAGATACTAGAAATAGTAGAATTATTTAAAGATGGTAGAGAATTAGGTTCAGTAATAAAAATTGATAAAGAATATAATTATGATGAACTCATAGAATTTGTAAAGAGTTTTAAAATTAAAGAGGATGAGCAGCTATTTATAGGAACAGAGAACATAGATAAAACTCAAAGTGAATTAACGTATATATTAAAATTAGCGAAAATCTTATCAAATAAGTATGAAATAGTAGTTACCAACCCTCCATATCT
>NFYZ01000904.1_pt1 | contig 29224 bp, 37 predicted proteins | sample 1092561 | NCBI WGS metagenome assembly NFYZ01 (sample SAMN03609887, study PRJNA323583) | gut metagenome | isolation source: feces | host: Rattus norvegicus | place: Malaysia | collected 2013 | reverse complement strand
CAGGAAATAGCCTTAAATCAAATCCTGTCATACTACTAACGTACTTAATTAAGTACAAGTATGGGTTAATAGAATAAATTTCAATGAGTTTAATTCAAATTTTTAAAACAAAAAAATCTCGTAACTACTTTCACAAGCAATTCCGAGACATTTTAATTTAAGATTAAAAAAGTATAAAGTATGATTAAAATCAAACAAATCTTCTATTTTTGTTTTTCTTAATTGATGGTTTTTTTACCAATTTGATTTTGATATTATTCTTTTTGAAGTTCTTTTTTGAAGAATGTTGTAATATATCAATACTATGATTAAACCTACCATTCATAGTATCTCTGACTTCGTAGCGACCATACCCTTCAATGTCGATGATACTACCTAAAGGGATTGCATACAACAAATCTCTTGATATAGCAACTATTTTTTGTTTTCCACTCTTAATCTTTCTATGGTCTATCTTTGTTCCATCTGCAGTTATGAGTGGACTTCTATCACATTGTGACCTAACAGCATTGTAGGTTGTTATAGTTACATGTGTTATAAATTGTTGTTTACCTCCATAACTATGTAAAGATAACATTATTCCTAAACCTATTAAGACACATTTCTTTAATTTATTCATAATCTTTAATCTCCTATTGTCTTAATTTTGAAATTATGCTGCAAAGATACTAAAAATATCCAATATAACCAAATTCTTTAACTTTTATTAAGAGATTAACAATAAAACTGTTAATAAAGTTTTAAAATTAATGAATTATTTGGCGGAATGAAATAAAGTTAGTACCTTTGCAACAAGAATTAGATAAACAATTGATTATTAACAAAATAATAGGAGATTAGATTATGGACAAGTATGGTTACGACACCTCTCGTAAAATAGTGACAAAAGAGCCTTACAGAGGTTATCACATCATAAAAACAACTTATAAGAAACACCATTGGTCTGACATTTCAAAGAAGTTCTTGGATAGCATAGAGAAAACTTTCGTTGAGTTTACTTTTGCAAATGCTGACGATACGAGACCATCACAAGAAACTTGTGTATTCGATTCCAAAGAAGACTGCAAGAAAGCCATTGACAAGATTGTTGACAATGGAACGATATATCTTACAAGGGAGGAAGTTGACAAGTGGGTTTATACACCAAATAGAAAGTGTTGTTGGTCATATAACTACAAGTCTTTGGCTAACGTACTGAAATCTTACAAAAAATCCAACAAGAGACGTAGGTATGGTTACTTGGTAATGTTGGAGAATGCCAATTTCAGAGAATATTCTGAATTGCTTATGAAAGAGGAATATGATAATTTCTTGTCATTGGCAGAAAGAGAATTTCCAGTAAAAACTGATGTAACAATAACCATTTGTTCATCTGCCATTGAGTTTAAATTAGGCAGTGAAGGAGCAATTGAGTTAGAGAAATTGATTAACGGATTTTTGGAAAAGAAACATCAAGAAGGTCTCATTAAGAAATCCGCACACGTCTTAAAAGTATTCACATCAAACGAGGGTACTCTCTTTCGTAAATAAAATTGATAGGGGATTATGGGAAAGTTAGTAACTATTAGAGTTGGTTTAGGTCGCTCACGTAGTGGGAAAATCTTAGACAAAGATACACAATGGTTCACTGACAAGAATAAAGCCATCAACTATTTAGCAACAACCAATAAGCCTATATTTGTGTCTGTTGGAGGAAAGAAATATCAAGAGATAAACATAGACCAACTCATAAAATTGTGAAATCATAGTACAAGCAAGGAATCCATTTTCTTTTAGATTGATAAAGTTGAAACTTAATTATGTTAAAAAAGCTGAAATCATTTTGTGGTTTCGGCTTTTTTTAGTACCTTTGCACCAAGAAACAAAGTTAAGTTTAACGATTAAGATTATAGGAGATTAAGATTATGATTGAATTGAAACCAAGATTGGTGTCTTTCTCTATCACCACAAGAGTGATAGCACCTAATGATTTATCGGAAGATGAATTGGTGAACATCGCCAAGAAACAGATAATAGGCGATAGATTGGTTGACATTGATGAGAACGTTGAATCCATTGAGGAGGATACGGAAGACCTAATCACAGAGAAGGAAAAAAAGGATTGGATAATCGGTAAGTTCGCAGAACTTCTCGTTACCTCAAAAGATAGAGAGATTGATACGTTTGAGTTCTGTTCCGACACAGGTGCCGAATTGGACAATTCCACAATAGACAAGATTGTATCCTATTTTCCACGCAAGGAAATACGTATCTACTACAATATCAATACCTATGACGGAAAGGATATAGAGGAATTTGACACGGAAGACCTCATTCAGTTCTATGACAAACTTGTCAAATGGCTCAAAGGTAAATAGAATTATTGAAAAAAATACTGCAAAAGATTTGGAATAATGAAATATTTTCCATATCTTTGCAGTGTTGAAAACAAAACAATGGTAATCATGGAAAAAGAACATAAAGCAATAATTTTGCCTACAAATGAACAATTGTATGCCGACTCGATTGCAAACTTAAAAGGATACTTTAAAGAATATAGAAATAATAAAAGGTTATCATAATATATAGGATATATGCTCCCTTAGCTCAGTTGAATAGAGCACATGTCTCCTACACATGGTGTCATTGGTTTGAATCCAATAGGGAGTACTATATTACAAATATAAGGGCTTGTAGCTCAGTTGGTTAGAAGCAGCAGACTCATAATCTGAAGGTCATGGGTTCAAATCCCTTCAAGCCCACAATATTTAACCTCGTTATCATTTCTAATGAAGATAGAACTAAGTGATTATTATAAGGATAAGGGATTTAAATCTGCTTATTTGGTAGTTAACAAAGAACCCAGGAGGATTGTAATCTTAGTAAGAAACGATGGCTCAAAGACTTCTGTTAGCTATGCTAAATATCTCTATACTAGTCATTATAAGATTGATATTGAAGAGGGATACGAGATAGACCACATTAACAATGATAAAATGGACGATAGGATAGAAAATTATCAAGTTCTATCAAAGTCTATCAATGCAAGCAAAGGGCACAAGAAAGAGAGGATAGTTGAAATGACTTGTCCTATATGTGGTAAGAAATTTCAATTCTTGAAGAGAAATCTTTCAACGCACCCAAACCATTGTTGCTCTAGAAGATGTGGAGGGATAAAGAGTAGAGAAAAGTTCAAGAAAAAAACTGAATAAAGAAATTGCTTTGAGAGATACCAGAGAAAAATGTTATGTTTTATATAGCATAGGACAAATGGGGAATGAGAAATAGAGTGCTTGTAACCGTGTTGCAAGAATCACTCTTAAAACAAATTAGGTAACTATACTTTTGAACCTCTTAAATTAAAGGTAAAAGAAGTATTGTTATCGTTTCGAAGAAACTTGCAAGAAACTGCAAGGAGTGAATGTATATAAAGCAGTTACACTACTTTTGATTATATTTAATTCTTCGGAAATGTGGTAAACATTCTGTTACGTTTACGTAGCTTCGCAGGTTCGAATCCTGCTCTCTCAACAACATATACTTTTAATTGTTAAATGGTTTCTTGGGATGGTAGCGTTTGATGTGCTGCCATCCCTGTCTGTTTCTATATATTCCAATACGTTTGTACTTAATTAAGTACATGTACTCCCCTTGATTATATGATTTATTTTGCTTCTAAGGCACTTTCTCTATCAATTGGTATAATTTATCATCAGAAGAAAAATAATGGCTTAGAAACCAAATTTCAAATGAATGATGGATATATAAGATAAAAAAAAATATCCGACTACTTTCACAAGCAATCGGATATTATAGCTACCAAAATCCTAATTAACAGAGTATTTTTTCTTTATTTCTAATGCAAAGGTACTAAATAAATTTGAATTGACCAAATTATTTAAATAGTTTTAACCTTTCCTCATATTCCTTGATTTTCTTCTCCTTTCTCTTTCGAATGTAGGAAAGTGCTTTCTCGTAGGTATCATAGTCACATATGTTTCTGTCAATAGACAAGTTGTCTCTATATCTCGCATGTAACTTCTTAATGTCGTCCAAAGAAGCATTCAGAATTATAGCATAACCACGATAGTCACTATCATGTCCGAAATCTTTACATTCGATACCCATATTGGATATGTTTTGGCATAGCTGTCTAAGTAAAGATATTTTACCTTTGAAATCCTTAATGGAGACTTCGCAGTAATAGCTATCCTTCTTCTCCTCAGCAATAGCACGCTCATAAAATTCTTTACTGAAAAAATAGTTCATAATCTTAATCTCCTATCTTTAATTGTTAAACTTGAATTTGTTTCTTAATTCCAGATGCAAAGGTACTAAGTTTGTTCCACTCTACCAAATTTATTAACTCATTTTAACAAATTAATTCAAGTATGCCTAAATTTCAATTCTAAGCCATTATTTTAGCTTATATGGATAAGTTTATAGGGAAAAGCAAAGAAATGCCATTAGAACGCAAATAAATTAGGTCTGTTGGAATATTGTTGGATATATTGTTAGTAGAAGAAATAAAAAAACCGATTACCATTTTATAAGTAATCGGCTTAGTTGCAATTAGTATGTTATATGTATCATGTTTCCGTATATCGGATTTTGGTAGGTGTCGTTAGTGCTATCCATTTCAATTTCTTGCGTGAATACAATACAATCACCATATTCATCATCACATTCAACTCGCATTGTAATATAGTACTCACAGATGTCAATCTCAAAGGTCTCTTTGTTAACCTTTGCAGATTTTTCTTTTGCATACTCCAAAAACTTTTTCTTTAATTCAGTGAGTTGTTTGATAAAATTATTCTTTGCCATAATCGTAAACTTTTAAAGATTAAACTTGTCATTCTCTTAAATCTGCTGCAAAGGTAATATATTTATTTGAGATAACCAAATAAATTCGAACCTTTAACATTTCATTAACATTTGGTATGAATTATATATATACGTGCGTATGCGCATAATAGTAATATATCAAATTTTCGATTTAAGACGTTATCCCTGCTTAGGTGGATGAGTTATAGGGATATTGATAGAAAAGCCCTTAGAACGAAAATAAATGTGGTTATTGGCTAATTTAATCTTAAATCAATATATGGATACAAAAAAATATGGTAGCAATTTCTTGCTACCATATCTTTATTTATTGTCTTCTGTCAATTCAGCATTGTTCAACTCGCTTTCGCTCATGTCGATAAAAACTAAATCTTTTTTGGCTCTCGTCCATGCAACATATTTAAGGTTGTATTCTTGCTGCACCTCCCACTCCTTTGAGTATTTAGTAATCATAGGGAAATTGGATGGTGTAAGAATTAAAACTCTATCAGCTTCTAATCCCTTTGATTTATGTGCGGTTGACAATACTACTGCATTTTTAATGCTTTTCTCGTCAAACATTTTTTGTATGTAGTCTTTCAACTCTGTAACGTCCGTTAACTGACTGACGCAGATATTTTTAATGCAGTCCAATTTGTCTGCAAGATTAATATATCTTTTAGTCTTTTTCGCTTTATCCAAACCTACATTTAGATATTCAGCAATTTCTGTCGCAGTTTTTTTCTTTTCGTTATCAATCCACTTTGACAAATCATTAATGCTATTGCAATTCGCTCTATTTATAAGTTTAAGCATACTTTCAGCAATATCACCACCTTTGACTATCGCAGTAATGCCATTTTGCAGCAACTTAAAGCACAATCCTACAAGCGGTGCAGATTTTCTGCAAAGAACCATATCACCCTTGTGGAAAAGCGATTTTGAAAGTACTTTATATGTTTCAATTGTACCGCTTTCAGACTTTTCGTAAGCCTTAATTTGTGGTACGATTTCTTGAACCAACTTGATGATATTACTACCACAGCGATAGTTTACTGACAAAGGTAACTCAATCGTATTTGGTGTTTCCGCAATTTTATCAAAAGACAAACAATCTGCACCGCAGAAGCCGTTTATGGCTTGCTTTCTGTCTCCAACTGCAACAAACCTACCTCCCTTTGCAGCGCATAACATCAACTCCCTTTGCGCAGCGTTTAGGTCTTGGCACTCGTCAATAAAGACAAACTTAAATGTACTTATATAAGTACGATAGTGCAAAGGCAAAACTACCATATCGGTAAAGTCAATAACTCTGTCATCTGACATGTGATAGCAGTCTTTCAGAAGATTATTGACAATCTCCAATTCGTCAAACTCATCACAGATACCATAAGCGTCGCAGATACCTCTAAGGCTTTCTATATCTCCATATTGAATGAGATTTACCCTTGCCAAATCAAAGATTTTCTTAATCTGACAACATGAGTTATAGATTTCTACATTGCTCATCTCTTCATGATTTATATATCTTGACCAATCACAGATATTCTTCTGCAATAGTCTAATATATTTCTTATCATCAATAATAATTCGCTTGCCCTTAAATGCTTGACGCAATACAGCATAGCCGAAAGAATGTAGTGTATTCACTTGTGCATAGCCCTTTAGCTTTTCAGCCAATTCGTTGGCAATGCTTTTGTTGAACGCCAAAAATTGAACCTTATTAGGGAACAATTTTAATCTTTTGCAAGCCTCAACAATAGTGGTTGTTTTTCCGCTCCCTGCCACTGCATTTACGATGATATTTTTATCACTATCTTTGATAGCTTTAAAAATATCTAATTGATAGTTACTCCACTTCTTATCATTCATAATCGTAATATTTTAATATTAATACTATATCTAAAACTATAAACAAGTGAGATGTTTATTTCCCAAATGCGATGCAAAAGTACTAACTTTATTTCATTCCACAAAACAATTATACGGATTTTAACACAAAAGACACCAACTTAACGTCCATTAATAAAAATAGGGAGATAGAGAAGATATTTACACAGATTTTAACAAATCGGCAATATTATATAATATATTATGCGTGTGTGCGTGCGTATATATAATAATATTATATAAAGAAATCACCACATAATATCCAAAATTTTCGATTTAAGACGCTATTTTAGTTCGGATGGATAAAGTATAGAGAAACAATATAAAACTGCCTTAAAACGAAAATAAATAGGGTTATCGGCAATATTACAAGAATATAGCTATACATACATACGTGCGTATGCGTATAATAGTAATACTATATAAAATTTGCTCTCTAAGACGTTATTTTAATTTGGGTGGATAAAGTTATAGGAAAAAGCAAAGAAAACCTCTTAGAAGGCAAATAAATAGGGTTGTCGGCAGGGCAATGTAATGTTATTGTATTAATTCTGTTATGATTATTATAAAATAATATATAAACAAAAAAATCGGCTACTTTTGCAAGCAACCGATTTTTTGGATTTTTTATTTGCAGTTATAGCTCTTTGATTAAATATTCTTTGCGTTCATTCGCAAATACATTTTCATATTCTGCTTTTCTCTCTACTACCTTCCAATCTTTTTTGGAACATCCACACTCAATGTCTTCTGCAACACAATCATTTAGTGCTTTTTTTGCACTTTCAAAGGAGTCATATACTCCTATCGTGTCTACGTATAAATTTCCGTCACTATCTACACTTGCGTATGATAACGCAAAAACCTTAATATTAATTTTCATAATATCATATCTTTTAAATTGTTAAACTTATGTTGTTTATCTCTTTTTCTGTTGCAAAGGTACTAAGAATATTTGATACCACCAAATTCCTTAACTTTTCTTAACTCTTTTCTTAGATATTGATATATCTTTCCAAAGTTTTGCCATTTCTGACGTAATATTGTACCCTGCCACTTTGCTGCCAACATTTCTTATCTTTAACCTATTGGCTGACGATATATAGATATTCTGACGATATTTCTTGCCACTATTTGTGGTTATCGTACAATTACAGCCGTTTATGGTTGTATCTATATCACGTATGATATTATATACTTCTGAATATTCCATATTAGTCTAATTGAAAGGATAGTGCATTGCTGCACTACCCTTTATGTACTTAATTAAGTACTACTTTTGTGTTATGCTTGCCCAATACCCTGCCACCATATCGGACTTGCCACAGAACACAACATTCGATACCTTATAGTTGCGAACCATAATTATATCGTCATCTGCAATGCCCATATCGGCTTGTTTTCTGCTTTTGCATGGAGCAACATACAAGTGGGACTTGATGAACTCTAACTCACTCTCTGTCGCAAAATGGTCTCCGCCTACAATGTAATAGTGTTCAAAGTTGGTTTTGTCGTTTGATTTAAACGTAATGCAAAACTGCATTCTGTCCTTGTCTGCAATACCCTCTTTGAGTGAACTCTTTAGGATATTAGGCACTAACCATTCATATCCCAACATCTTTTCACCATTAAAGGTGTCGCTACTTCCCTGCTTAGCAAGTTGGCGGTTTACGGCTGCGCAATAGTCATAGGCTCTTGCATTTGTCACCTTGGTTACTTTGATAATGTTCATCGGTGTACCAAACACCTCTTCCCACTCACTTGCAGTCTTCTTTGGAGCCTTGAACTTTGGCTCACTGCGTACTATCACACCATAACCCAACTTGTTGGCTGCAATGTCCTTACAAGTTGCAAGAACATCGAAAGGGTTTATTACACTTGTTGCCAACACATTTACAAAATTACTCGTCTTCATTTTTCGTAACTTTTTAAAGATTAAACATTTAAAGGAAACAACCGTTGTTCCTTATTTCTGATGCAAAGGTACTAACATTTTTTGAAACCACCAAATTTTTGCTTGTTATTTAATATCCGTTAACACAAAAATTGCTCATTTAGCACCCATTAACAAATAAATGGAGATAATAAGATTATTTATACAGATTTTAACAATTATATTCAATATTACACGCATACATGCGTATATTATATAACAATATAAAGAAAACATCTATAATACACCAAATTTGGTTTCTAAGACAATATCCCTGCCAATATGGTAAACTATAAGGGATATAGGGAGAAAACGTCTTAAAACGCAAATAAATGATGTTTTAGACAATATTACTAAATATATGGATTATACAATAAAACGTCTCATAAGTGAAATAAATGGGGTTATTGGCTAATTTAATCTTAAATATGAATACAAAAAAAATAGGATAGTAATTTCTTACTACCCTATCTGTTTTTATTTGTCATCATCATCAGAGATTTCTGCGGTTTGTATTTCACTTTCACTCATTTCAATGAATACCAATTCTTTCTTTGCTCTCGTATAGGCTACATATTTCAAATTGTATTCTTGTTGTATCTCCCAATCTTTAGAGTACTTTGTAATCATAGGGAAATTTGACGGAGTTAAAATAAGTACTCTATCAGCTTCCAAACCCTTTGATTTATGTGCAGTGGAAAGTACTACCGCATTTTTGATATTAGTCTCATCAAACATTTTATTGATGTAGCCTTTTAACTCGGTTACGTCTGTTAACTGACTAACACAAATGTTCTTAATGCAATCCAATCTATCGCTAAGATTAAGGTATCTCTTAGTTCTCTTTGCCTTATCTAAGCTAATTTTGAGATATTCTGCAATCTCGGTTGCAGTCTTTTTCTTCTCATCATCAATCCACTTAGATAACTCATCAATACTATTACAATTTGCCCTATTGATAAGTTTGAGCATACTTTCTGCAATATCGCCACCCTTGACAATAGCGGTAATACCACTTTGCAGTAACTTAAAGCACAAACCTACAAGCGGTGCAGATTTTCTGCAAAGAACCATATCACCTTTGTGAAAGAGTGATTTAGAAAGTAATCTATAACTTTCAACCTTACCGCTTTCAGCGGTGTTACATGCTTGTATTTGTGGAACGATTTCCTGTACAAGTTTGATAATATCACTGCCACATCTGTAGTTAACAGACAAAGGTAATTCAATCGTATTTGGTGTTTCTGCAATCTTATCGAAAGACAAACAATCCGCACCACAAAAGCCGTTAATAGCTTGCTTTCTGTCGCCAACGGCAACAAAGCGACCACCCTTTGCAGCGCATAACATCAATTCCCTTTGTGCAGCGTTTAAGTCTTGGCACTCGTCAATGAATACAAACTTAAACGTACTTATATAAGTCCGATAAGACAAAGGGAGTACCACCATATCAGTAAAGTCAATTACTCTGTTATCTGACATCTTATAGCAATCCTTTAATAACAGATTTACTATTTCCAACTCGTCAAACTCATCCAATATGCCATAAGCGTCACAGATACTTCTAAGGCTTTCCATATCTCCATATTTAACAAGATTTACTCTTGCTAAATCAAAGATTTTCTTAATCTGACAACATGAGTTATAGATTTCAACATTACTCATCTCCTCATGGTTGATATAATTCGACCATTCGCATATATTCTTCTGCAATAGTCTAATATATTTCTTATCGTCAATGATGATACGCTTGCCCTTAAATGCTTGACGCAATACGGAATATCCGAATGAGTGTAGCGTATTCACTTGCGCATAACCCTTTAACTTTTCAGCTAACTCATTGGCAATGCTCTTGTTGAAAGCTAAGAATTGAACCTTATTAGGGAACAATTTTAGTCGTTTGCAAGCCTCCACAATTGTTGTGGTCTTGCCACTACCTGCCACGGCATTTACGATGATATTTTCATTACTATTTTCAATAGCGTTGAAAATATCCAACTGATAGTTACTCCACTTCTTATCACTCATAAATCGTAATAATTTTAAATGATACAATAATACTATTTAACTCTAAACAAGTGAGATATTTGTTTCTCAAATGCGATTGCAAAGGTACAAACAATTTTTCATTCTACCAAACATTTATACAGATTTTAACACAAAAACTACCAACTTAACACCCATTAAGAGAAATAGGGAGGATAAAGAAATATCTATACGGATTTTAACAGATTGGCAATATTATTATATATATTATGCGTGTGTACGTGCGTATATATATTATATAATATAAAGAAATCGCCAAATAATGCCCTAAATTTGCGATTTAAGACGTTATCACTGCCATTATGGGATAATTATAAGGAAACTATATAAAAGCCGCTTAGAAGTGAAATAAATGGGCTTTCAGACAATATAACTATATATGCGTGTAATAATATAATATATTATAAACGTTAGGCTTAAATAAATGCGATTTAAGACAATATCCCTGCGCTTATGGTAAAGTTATAGGTAAAACAAATAGAACTCGCTTAAAATGAAAATAAATAGGGTTTTTGAATACATTACAGAAATATGGCTATATATAAAAAAATGCGATATAGATAATTTATCTTACCTATATCGCATTTAATGCGTACTTAATTAAGTACTAATATGCCTTTCTAATTTTCTCTATAAGAGAAAATGATAACTGGCGTACTCGTTCTTCTGTAAGGTGCAATTTCTTAGCAATTTCATAGTTAGAACGTTTTGCGCATCCGATACCATACAGACTACTAATAATATACTTCTCTTTGTCTGTAAGCAAAGAAAAAATATGTTTGACGGCTTTCTCATTATAGTCCGTAGTATCATAGCCGTTAGCGTTCATATCACCGCTAAGCATATCGCCAAATGTTTTGTGGTCGTCGTCATCACTGCCCACACTGGCATCCAACGAGTTTGAGCTAAGATTTTCACCCTCACAAATTCGGTTGAACGGTAAACGTACTACTCTACTCTTCTCGTTCAAAGCAATATTTATATACTTGCGGATATAGTGTACCGCAAATGATATGAATGTATAACCCTTTGCAGGGTCGAACAACTCAACGGCTTTAATTAGACCGATGTTACCCTCCATAATGAGGTCATCTAAATCTAAGCCTAAATGTTGATATTGTTTAGCTAAAGACACAACAAACTTTGCATTTGCGCATACAATAGCGTTTTTGTATTTCTCACTTTTCGTATCAAAATACTTTACATACAACTCGTTCAATTTTTCTTTTTTAATTGAACGTTTGTTTAAGTCGCTAAAATAAAGCGACATACTCAAAGTTCTGTTTGTAACAGAAACTGAATTGCTAATACTTTTTATCATACACCTTTGCAATTAAAGATTAAACATCTGTTTCTTAAATCTGTTGCAAAGGTAATGCTTTTATTTGAAACCACCAAATTTTTGCTCGATATTTAACATCAGTTAACATAAAAATCACTCATTTAGCATCCGTTAACAAATAAATGGAGATAAATCGGATTTATATACAGATTTTAACATTTGGACTGAATTATATATATTATGCGCACATGTTAGGTTATTATATAATATATGCGCACACACAATTTAAAATGATACATTAATTTTGCGATTTAAAGCGTTTTATTTCTTATTCTGATAACTTATAAGGGAGATACGCTAAAACTCGCTTAAAACGCAAATAAATGGGGTTACAAACAAAGCAATAAAATAGTAAAGTAAACCACAAAACAAGCAACAAAAATATTTTCTTAAAAAACGTTAAAGAATTTGGATATATGAAAGAAAATTCCTAACTTTGCCCCAGATTTAAAAAACAACATGTTTAATAATTAAAAGTTAGAAAGTATGAAAAAGTTTATTTTTAAGGTAGCGGAAAAATTCGGTTACACAGAAACGGCAGATAAAGAAAACATATACGACATGTGCTTTTCTCTGTTTTATGGAGCTGTATTTGTTTTTGTATGTTATATTTTTATGTGTATAGCATACACCAAAATCTGACAAATGTTTCACGTGAAACATCGGTGGGTATATGGGTGGGACTACCCCCCCCCCACCTATGTAACCCCACCCCCACAGGCAGGTTTTTGCTTGCTTTCTACCTCGAACAGTTCTTCGAATAAATTTCTGGAAAAATTTTCAGCTTTTTTATAAAGTGTATTACCATTCTTATAATTAATGACGCAAGATAAAAAAATTCCTGGAAAAATTTTCAGCCTTTTTTATAAAGTATGTTCATTCATATTGATATGATTTCTCATGAACTTATAGCAACAAAAAAGACTAGCATAAGCTAGACTTTTATGTGAATAGGTAGTGGTCTATTAATTTTCTATCCATGAGATATGATTTCCATTTTCTGTCTACCTCTTTCCAAAAATCGAATCCTTTTATTGTGTCAGCCCACACCATAGAACGTCTTATCATATAGTCATCCATACCGAATTGATTATTAAAGAAATTATGTCGGTTAAATCTGAAGATATATTCTTGTATATTGAAGTTAGCGATTTTATATTGTACATAGTTATGTTTTTTCACATAATCATATAGATTATCTTCATATGTTTTCATCAACTTATTTTCCTTCAAGAATCTCAAGAATGTTTTGAATATTCTTTTTTCGTTTTCATTCATAGTTATTCATTTTCTAGTTTTATTATTATTTTTTTCCATTTCGGTTTAAGCTTTGTTATTTTCGTGCGTACATCTTCTTTTGAATATTTGTAGAACAGTTTAAAGTCACTGTATCTTTGTATTATTTTTGGTTTTGTTCTTACATCTGTTGCTACCATTATCATATGTAATGCTTGTCCTTTTGTTCGTATTCTTCTTCCTAGCATTGTATTAATCTGAAGTACGGACAGACTTTCTCTTATTCTTCTATATTCTCCATATAGATTATTTTCCTTTATGAATCTGATGAAGAGTTTATATCTTTTTTTGAAGTATTCAGAATCGTGTACCATTTGTCTTTAACGTTATATAATTTTTCATCTTCTTCTCTCAACATAGGAAAGAACTTTGCTGATGCCATTCTTGCCATGACTGTGAATTCGAATTCTTCCAAAAAATAATCTTTCTTTATGAAATCTTTTTTCATTTTTTCGTTTCTTTTATTATTTAGGAAGTTGAACCATCCGATTACATTGAACAAAGGTCCTATTCTGTTTCTTTTCACTACTTTTTCCTTCCAGCTGAGGTATGCGTCATGTTCTTTTAGGAATCTGATGAATTTTGCAAATAGTTTATTTCCGTTATCATGTTGTTTTTGATAATTTATCATAGAATTTTTCCCATTTTTCTTGAATATTTCCCCAATATCGATATTCATCATATGATTCGAAGCTTATTATTGTCGTTATGTCTATTTTGTGTACTATACTATTTTTGAGCAAATAAATTAGGCTACATTCTGAGTCATCAAAGGATGAATGTTCAAACATTAGTTTTGTTTTGAACTTTTGCGTTATATTATTTTCTCTGATGAATCTTATCAACAGTGCTATTTTTTTCATTTTTAAGTTGCATGAATCTAGATATTCGTTGAGATATGAGAGCCATGATATCATTATATCACCAATCCAATAATCGAAATCTTCACCATCATCGAATGATAGTACATAGAATGGGGTTTTGGCATATGCTTCTGCTGTCTTTGCTTTTGAGACTTCATTTATAAGATATGTTACATTTCCGAGTTCTCCACGTCTAGATTTTCTCAATTTCTTTTGATACTTGTTGTATATTTCATTTTCTATAACGAACCCATAGAACACATCAACTAGTTCATTTGGGTTTATAAATTTTCTGATATCACAATTTTTCTCCATTCTTTGATTACATTTTGATAATTCTCATAATATGCTCTACTATTATCATTCACCATTGCGAATTCGTACATTTCATAGAATTCTCTACATTGTTCATTATCATAGAATTGATAGTATATCATGTAGTTTGTCTCGATGATATTTGTTTCGTAATCATATGACGGTGTGAATAGTATTATTTTATTTTGTCTAGTGCAAACACTAATTACTTTTTTCTTGAATTTCCCATAGAGTTTCTTTTCCTTTAGGAATCTTGTGAATTTCTTGAATCTGTAATTAGCTTTTTCTCTTATGTTCATTTTCATTATTCTATATTATGAAATCTGCAATAGTTTTCCCATCTTGAGACTGCGCATCTCCACATATTTAAATCATAAACCAAGTCAAACCAATCGATTGTTAAACGAATGATTGCTGATGCTCCTTCTTCTTCCTCATTCAATCTCTGCATAATATATCCTGAAGTATTGTATGGTATTTTTTTCAGATAGATACATTCTTGTCTTGTTTCATTCATGTATTTGAAGTAGAGTCGGTTCTCTTTCAGCCATCTGTTGAATATCTTGATATTCCTTTCTTTATTATAGCCATTACTCATTTGTTTCTAGTTTTATTAGCTTCAAGTTATTGAAGAAGCATGTCTTCCATTTTGCGTTTACTTTTTGCCAAAAATCGAATCCTTTTTCTGTTTCAACCCATGTCATTGCATAGTCCAAGAATAAGCAGTGTATATTCTCATCCTCTAAATAATAGTTTCTGTGTGCTGTATCAAGCAGATAACTATTGTATGCATTATTGTATTTTACGTACCTCTCCTTATTATGTTGTTTCACGTACATTAAAAAGCTTTTTTTGAAAACTTCAATAATCTCCTCTTCCTTTAGGAACCTGATGAACAGTTGTAGTGCTCTGTTTATGAATTTATCGCTAAGCATATTTTCATCTGTATATTTCTTGTTTTTTAATGTTGTTGTTGTAATAATTTATCCAAGAGTCTAGCATATCTGACCAATATTTTCTGCCATTTATTGTCTTCCCCCAAGGAAAAGCTTTTGTTAATGCATATATGCGTCCGTCACTATATGCTCCTCCAAACTTCTTTATGAGCTTGCATAAATCGAATTCGTTATAGTAGAATACTGCATATTTGTATATTTCATTCTGATATTTGAAATATATTCCTTTTTCCCTCATGAATCTTACAAGTGTCCTTATGCAAGCTTCTTTTCTTTCATCTAATGTCGTATATCTTATTGCCATATTTTTTTTGTGCAAATATATAGATTATTGTTTAATAACGTAAATTTTGCTTTATTCTTTTAATGATTTTTAGTATTGTAATATGTGATTGGTTGACTATTTATTATTGCAGTAGCTCATACTGCATTGAGATAATGTTTATATATATATAAAGAGGAATGAACAGACTTTATGAACCGTGGGGATATGATGACATGACTGAATTCTCTCCGTCATATCCTAATGGAAACTGTGGCGGATGTGACCGCTCAGAGGAACAGAAGAAGATAGATACGGAACAAGACGAGAAGCTTGACGCAGAGATAAAGAGGAGTGAGGGTGTTGATTCCGAGCAGGGCAAGAAGATTAAGGACATTGAGACCAAGTTGGGTGAAGGTCCTATGTATGAAACAGATGAGGAGTAATTCATAAGAATGTCAAGGGAGCTAGTAAGATTTTGGAAAGGCTCCGAGGGTTCCTATAGGGAACTGTACATAAGGGGTCGCATAAAGGACAATGTCAAATACACTGTGATTTGTGATGACGGTACTGTGAAGGAATATTTGGGCAACGTTCCTCTCGGCTCATGTGAGTTGGAGCAGATGCCTTTCGTTGATGACGTTATTGGTGCTAGTGCATTCAAGGAGTTATTCGAGAAGAATCCTTCATCATACAAGAACAAGAGGATACTTGTTGGAGACGACCTTGCATTCGGCGGTGACGGAAAGCTTCTTGATGAATATACACCAACAGAGGGAAGTGATACGCCTCTATGGTATTTGCTCGGATTCGGAGATGATGTATCAAGACCGATGCAAGTAATAGACTTCACTGACAAGAGCTGTAGGATAAAGTCTCTTGGGATGAGGGAATACCAAGTTGTTGACAATATGCTAGTCACATATGATGCTGTCATTTGGCACAACGCTAATAGAATTTGAAAATAAAGACTAATGGAATTACAGAAAAGGAAATTTAACGGCATAAGACAAGTGTCAATGTCCGTGTTCAACAGTTCTCCAGACAAGGAAGGATATTTATGGTTTGTCAAGGACGGTTCGAACAAGTACATTTACTTCGGTTCACAGCTGTATGCAGAGATAAATGACAAGTCTACTGATGAAAACATCGCAGAGGCGATTGACAAGCTCATAGAGCAAGACTTGCTGCATTCATTCGATACTGAAGGAAAGCTCAAGAATGAGATAACGTTCGCACTGAATGGCAATGTATTGGAGTTGAAGGGAAAGGGTGATGCCTTGGTTGCGTCAATGGACTTGTCAAAGTTCGCAATTGACGGTATGATAAACAGTGTGTCATATGACGAAAAGACACATACGATAACCATCGAATTGAATACCGATGCTGGTCATACAAGTACCACAATAGACCTTTCAAGCTTGATTGATGTATATACCTCTGGAAATGGTATACAAGTCGAAGGCAATGTCATAAGCGCAAAGCTTGACCCAGACAGTCAGCAATTCTTGACCATATCAGAGAACGGAATCAAACTCAGCGGAATCAAGGGTTCTGAGATTGAAATCGGTGAGGGTGTAAATGACGCAAACGGAAATCCTGTTGACAATACAAAAAAGATTTCAAGCGTACTTGATACCATATTTACAACTATAAAGGCAGTTAGGGACAATGCCATAAGCGTTGAAGGTGACGGAAAGGGTGTCACTGTCACAAGTGAGGAAGGTGACGATACTAGAAAGAAGGTATCTCTTCTAACAGAGAAGGTAAGTGACAACACAGTCAATGACGGTCACATTGAGATTGTGAATGATTCTGCTGATGGCGTTTACGCAAGGATGTACTATATGTCAAACATAGAGTCTGTAAGCGGAAATATTGACAGCAATGAAAAAATAGTATTGAGTGGTGATAATGTAAGCCTTTACAATGCATCAGTAAGCAATAATGCAAGACTTAATATAAAGGCTCAAGAGGAAGTTGAGATGGAGAATGTCACATTCAGCGGTGACTTCCCAAAGTCAACACAGAACACAATGGTAAGCATAAACGGAAGCGAGAAAGTTACGCTTACAAACGTAAAGTTTAATGATAACGTTAACGGATATAACGGATTCGAGATTGGTCTTTCATCTGACGCATTGCCAAAATATGTTAATATCAAGGATTGTGATTTCGGCGGAAAGCTGACAAACAACGCAATATTAATATTCGGAACACAAGACAACGCAGTGATAAACATTGAAAATTGTCACTTCGGAAGAATATCAAATGCATTGAGGATATCAAACAAGACAAATGCAACCAATGTGACGATAAACGTAAAGAACTGTTCTGTTGACGAATGGGATGTAAGAGAGGAATGGGAAGGTTTCATGATATGCGAGGATTATACCTCTGGAACCGTTGCACTCGAACAGTCCAACAATCTCTTCGCAAGTTCCAAGATTACCGTCAACTTCACAAATCTCACTCACAAGGGAGTGAAGATAACAGCTGACTATGAAGGACAGCTCTGCTACGTATGGTATGATAACGGAAACAAGAAGGAAACTGACAAGAATAGGATTCCTACTGTAAATTTCCTATAAACAATATGTTAAGATAATAATAATTAAAATTATAAAGTTTATTAATTAATTTAATGGCTCAAATTAAATTTATTAGAGGTACTAGAGACCAATATAATGCTTTAATTGGTAATACTGATAAGAAGCAAGATGTTATAAATAGTGTATTCTTTGTAACTAATGAACAAGTCATCATGATGGGCGAAAAGCAGTATGGTGGTGCTACTGGTCATTTATTCGATGGATTTATTAAGAATCTAGATGTAGAGGGTCAGACCTTAAAATTCAATAAAAGTTTTGAAGGTCAAGACACACTAGTTACAATTAAACTTATTGAAGTTGCTGACAACTCTATCGTGATTGGTGATATCACAAAAGGTGCTGATGGTAACAGTGATGGTGTTAAAGATGGTTCAACCATCAAGGTTAACGTAAAGACTATAGAGGAAGGTGATGACGGTCTCAAGTTAGGTGATGACGGTCTGTATGTTAACTTGACAAAGACAACTTCTTCTATTACAGCCAATACTAAAGCTATTAAAGATGAGGTAACACGTGCAAAGGAAGCTGAGAAGGCAAATGCAGCTAATATTGCAACAAACACAGCAGCTATTGCAAAGCTTAATGATGACACAGCTACAGTAGGCTCTGTTGATAACAAAATTGATACAGCAATCAAGGGCTTGGATGTTAATTCTATTGGTGGAGAAGGTAAGTTCGTTAAATCAGTAAGTGAGACTGACGGTAAGATAGCAGCTGAGGTTGGTGATTTGGTTTCTTCTGCTGTTAAACGTACAAGTACTACTAATGTTGAAGGACAAGTAGACATGACTGGTACTACAGTTGAAGGTGCTCTTGTTGATTTGGCAAAGGCTGTTTCTGAGACAAAGAATGATGCTGCAACTTACAAGATAGCTAAAGTTACAACAGGTCTTTCTGAAAATGTTATGGAAGCATACCAATTAGTGCAGACAGTAAATGGTAAAGATACAAATATTGACGTACAAATTCCAATTTACAAAGACCAAACATTGAAGAGTGTAGAACTTACAGATACAGATGGAAAGAAAAAAGGTCAATACCTAAAATACACATACACTACTGCTAATGGAGAAGATTCTGTAGTATATGTAGACGTAAGTAGGTTCTTAGTTGAAAGTGAATTCAAGAATGGTCTTTCTGTTAGCGAATCTGGAGAAGTATCAGTTAAAATAGATGCTACTTCTGAAGGATTCTTGACAGTTGGCACAGGTGGCGTTAAACTTAGTGGAGTTACAGATGCTATTGATGCTGCAAAGACAGCAATAATTGGTGGTGCTACTGAAGAGTACAACACTCTTAGTAAATTAGAAGAAAAGATTCAAGCTGTTGACGCTAAGGCATCAAGTGCGCATACTGAAGTTGTTGCAAAGGCAGACGGACATGTAACAGTTTCTGTTGAAGATTCTGAAAATGGTACGCACAAGGTCGTAACAGTTGGTGAGAATGACATTGCTTCTGCTACAGCATTGACTGATGAGGAGGACAGAGCACAAGGTGCTGAGGATAAAATAGAGGCTTCTGTTGGCTTGGCTACTAATGGCTCTCACGTAAAGACAACTGGTAATTATACTAGTGGTGCAACAACAGTTGTAGGTGAAATTGCTGCTTTGGATACACAAGTAAAGGCTAATGCAGATGCAATTGCTGCTAATGCAAATACAAATCTAAACTTAACAGAAGTTGGTGGTACAGGTAAAGTTATCACAACTGTTAGCCAAAAAAATGGACAAGTAAGTGCAACTGCCATTAACTTGAATTCTTCTGCTGTTACACGTACAGGTACTACTAATGTTGAAGGACAAATAGACATGACTGGTACTACAGTTGAGGCAGCTCTTTCTGAGTTGGCAACTGCTATAAAAGATGAGGCTAGTGCTAGGGAAGGCGCAGATACTACAATTAGTGGTAATGTAACAACTAATACTAATGCGATTGCAACACTTAATGGTGAAGAAACTGCTGATGGTTCAGTTAAGCATACTGCTAAAGGATATGCAGATACAGCTCTTACAAATGCAAATGCATATACAGACAAAGCGTTGAATTGGATTGATGCAGGAACATATGGAACAGAAGCATAATTTTTCATAAGTGCATAATAAATTATTAGTGGGAAGTTCTTAATGGAGCTTCCCATTTTATATTTATATATGTTTTAAATTGTGATTATTTTGTAATGTCAAGAAAAATATATATAAATGAATCAAGCATTAACAAATTGATTTCTGAGGATAATTTCAATTTCCATTATAGCCGTGGTGGTGGTGAGGATTCCACTCCTCATTATTCAGAGAGTAAGTTTCAGATAAACGGTGGTCGTGGTACTGGTCATTTTGGCAGTGGTACGTATTTCTCTACTTATTCCGATAGCGATTATCCTTCCAAATATGGAAATCAAGTCAATAAGGACAAGAGGTATGTAAAAATTGACGACAATCTCTATAGGGTTGATTTTGACTTATATAAGAATCTCTTCAGAGTACATTCAAAGACGGAAGGTGATGTATTGTTCACATTAATGAAGAATTTGAATTTTATGTATTCCAAGATAAACAGCAACTTTGGTAAATTTGACAAGAATCGTGCAACCTATGACAATTCAATCCAATATCAGATAATAAAGAAGAATTCAAAGGCGTTGGGTCTTAAATGTCCTTCATATATGGAATTGACAAGAATGGCTCAAGAGCTTGGAAAGGATGATGATAGGATTGAATCATTCTCAACTTATTTCATGGAATGGAACGGATACAACGGTGTAAATGTGAGTGGAATTCCTTTCTATGACAATACTACTCACGGTTCTGTCATATATGACTTGTCAAAGGTAAGTGGTGACATTGAGAAGGTTGATGACGGTGAAAAGTTCATTTCTGCAAGAGGCAATTCATTTGCCAATACAATCGTAAGGGATAGTTGTGAAGATAGTGATGCTGAATCATTGAACGGAGATACACCACAATATGGAGGAATTTTTTTGGCTTATAAGTTAAATGAAATGGATGACAAGCATGCGATTAGGATATTGAAAAATTACACATCACGTGGTATAGTTCCACAAATATCATGTTTGTCTAACCTTAGAGATTCAATAGCCAAGAGATATCTTGAATATCTATATGTTAAAAATCCAAGTGATTATTTTGGAAGGCATAAATTATGTGATAACTTTGTTAATGATTCTTCATTTGCAAGGTTGGTAAAGAGGGTAGGTGCATGGTATTGGCTGAACTATGAACCTTCTGACGGTTCTCATTCTGAATTATTGGTAAACTTGGCAAAGTGTCATGACTTTGACTTCGATGATTCTGACTTCGATAATCCTTCTTGGGATGAAGATGAAAGCAAGCATAGGAAATATATAGATTTCTTGTTGCAGCATGTTGATAGGAATCTTACAGAAATGGAGAAATTGGAATTAGACCTTGATGATGGCGAATAAAAATATCAATGTCTTTATATTTATATTATGATGGGATTTTTAAATAACATAAAGTCATCAATTGATGACAAGTCATCAATAAGCGTTGGTGCTGTAGCATTGCTTATATCTGCCATTGTAAGTTTCATATTGGGTCTGGTGATTTGTTTTGCGTTGGTATATGACGTTACAACTAACGGATATTTGAAGACAGACTTGGTTGATGTAGGTATATTGTTATTATTTGATGGAGCATATGTTGCAGGTAGCGGTGCTCCAAAGACCATTATTGATGCTCGTTTAAGTAGCAAAGGTTTTAAAAAAGAGGAAGAGTGTTTGCCTAATGAATAAGACTATTTTAGATTATATAAACAAATGTGAGGGATGGAAGACTGCTATAAAGCAGTTACATTGGGATGCTGACAATTTATCTCAACACCAGCTATGTGATGAGATTGCAGAGAAGATTGCTGATTTTCAAGACCAAATAGCAGAGGTTGAGCAGTCAATAAGCGGAAAACTTAAACTTAACAAGCTAAAGCCTATCCAATATAAGGTAAAGAATTTGAGGTCGTTTGTTCAAGATGTATTGGATGATACTAATGTATTCTTCAAGAAGATTCCTAACAATGACAATTATGTCGGAATGAAGAGTGACTGTGAGACTTTCTTGAGTGAGATGCAGAGGGAGCTTTATCTTGTAAACTTCACATTGAAAGAGGATTTGAGAAGGAGATTGAGAAAGTCGATAAATGAGGCTAAGCCTAAGAACTTGGCTAATGTTGACAAGGTTGACAAATTCTTGGGTAGGAGACCTACTTCGATTAAGAGTAGAATAAACAAGATTTACAGGCTCATTAAGAAATACGGAATTGATTCAAGGTGCTATCATGATGACCATTGGCAAGCAATGAGGGATTATGACAAGGCTATATCATCATTGGGTTGTGAGTTTAGTTATTGGTGTGAGGATGGTGGTTATACTGACAGAGACCCTAATGACGGAATGCCTAGGTCTAAGGAATACAAGGTAATGATTACGTTTGATGACGGAATGGTAATCGGAGGATATATAAAACTTATGGCGTGCGGTACCGTTGAAGACCCATTCTCAGCATATGATACATGTATCATATTATGGCCTAGAAAACAGTCTGAACTTGGTGAAAACAGGATTGTAACTGTATCTGCTGACAAGATACGTAGTTTGGTTAGAGAGTCATTGAAACGAATATATAACGAGTTTTTATAATAAAACAATAAAGAGAACCTAGGTTTTTCCTAAGTTCTCTTTTTTTATCATTTCTATTATATTTTTTCTTGTTCTTGAAAGGTTTTGTTACGGAAACGAATTTTCCGTCATTCCTTTCTAGTTCCAAATCCCTTGATATCATTCTTAGAATCTTGAACTGTTCATTGCTTTTTGTTTGCTTTGACTTTTTCATTTTTATATGTTATTGATATTTCCTTCATCATCAAGTTCGAAGCATTTTCTTACATCCAAGCAAGCGTATCTTTTCTTTATGATAGGCTCTGACTTTTGCTGTGTATGTCCGAATATCTGATATATGTCATCAAATTTCTCACTATTAAAATTATGGTCTTTATAATCAGCCCAAACTATGCTTCCTGCGTAATCGTGTCCCCATCTTGTCATACCGATATCACATAGTGTCTTTATTCCTTCTTCGCTTTTAAGTAGGTTATTCAGGTTTTCCGCAGTAAGTTCACCGATTAGTTCTTTGTATTTTGTGTACCAAGACTTGCATACTCCTGCATGAGAGAAGAGATATTTCTTTCCGTTTATATCAGTCTCATATGCCAATGAGAACAAATCAATATTATCTTTATATAGTTTTCCTATTGCGTCATGGTTTTCCCTATCATGTCTTCCTCCGTTTGCATTAATTAGGAAATATTCGTTTATGTATGGAATACAGTGGTTTCCTAATAGGAGTACAACCTTGTCTTTATTTTTTCTTGCAAATGATATGATTTCCTTGAAATTATCAATTGCATCATCTTTTGTTATATCTTCTCTCCATGTATATGGGTCAAGATAGTCACCTAGGAATATTATTTTTTCATATTTATCTACATTACTGCATGGCTCTTTCCAAAATTTTCTTCCATGTATATCAGGTACTATTAATATCATTAATCTTCATATTTTTTTATTATTTGTTAGTTTTCATTCCACCACATTGTCATGTTTTTATTTTCCTCTATTTGTCTTTTTATTTTCTCGTTTATTTCTTTCCATGAGAGTGGCGTATAGTTATTATTATCCATACCGACATCATATTGTGTTGGGAATAGGAGATTCATGCGAGGCATATCAAGTCCAGTTTGTCCTTTACCGCTATGTATGTGTCCGAATAGCTGATATACCATATCTTCTTTCTTCCTATATGTTCCTCCATAGCATAGGAATGGATAGTGATGCAGATATACGTATCTGTCTTCTATTTTTCCATATGCTTGTGGCATTATCTTTTCGAACAGTTTAAGACATTCCTCTCTATTGTTTGGTAGGTTTTTTTCATCATGGTTTCCCTTGATTAATATTATTTTACCATTTAGTTTTGATATGAGTTCCTTATATTGTTCTAATTTGTTTCCCCAAGCAAAGTCACCTAGATGATACACGATACCGTCTTTTTGTACTTTATTGTTCCAATTTGTGATGATTGTATCATTCATTTCCTCAATTGATGAGAATGGTCTGTGTGCCATTTCTATTATCTTATCATGGAAGAAATGTGTATCAGAAGTAAAGAATACATTTGATGCGTCCTTTATTTTGAAGTTTAAATATTTGCTAGACATTACAATAATATTTTTGCATCCTCAATGTTTAGTGGATTTGTTAAACATATAGGGTTTCCTATTTTCGGTGTTATTATCAGTTCATTATACTTATTCATGCATATTGAATATACGTTGTCCTTATTGAAGTCAATTCTTCTGTATGTGAATAATGCTTTGTTAAGCAACATGCAGTCTTGTTCTGACATTGGTGTTATGGTATTCTCAGTACCATTTTCCAATATTCTTTTATATTCATTATCTCTAGCGGAGACAGTGCTTTTATAATCAAGCATGATATTTTCCCATTTAAACAGGAGATTAGATAGCGTAGAGTCATTGATAATTATTTTATTGCCACATGAGTTCCAAGACAGTGAAGTTTCAGAAACATGATTTGATACGTTGTCAATGGTTGGTCTAACGACATACCAGCAGTCTCCACCCAAATCCTCAACCATCTGTTTTTCATTTGGGAATCTAACATCATCAATCACATAATCCTTATCAGGGTCAATCATCTCCCTAATTTTATTCACATGCCAATTATAATTATATGTACGAATAAGATTAGTTCCTATTTGCTGTAACATTTCCCTAACATTTTTCATTGTTTTTCCAAGACAGCAAGCCATGACATCAGAGTATGGAATACGTGTCTCCATCGCAACAGCATCACAGATACACTTTGTCATCTCAAATGATATTTCAGTACCGTTGTTTTTCAGGTTATCGAGTTCATCAATTGACATACCCAACAGTTTTGCGCATAATTGTTTCAACGGCAATGCGAAGTAGAGTTTCTCATATCCATATTTAATACATATATTTGCCAATTCAGTCTTTCCGCTTCTCATCCTTCCACATAGACCAATTATATTTCCCATTGTTGATATCCTTTATTATTTCAATAATATTTTCTTTACCTACGTTTCCGCTTATCTTGCAGATATATTCACCATCATCAAAGAGAATCATTGACGGAACCAATGATATGTTGTATTTTTCAACAATTATCGGTTCTTTGTTGATGTCATATATATTTGATTCAATGTCTTTCAGTTCGTTTTCCAATAATTCGTTTACTATCTTCATTGAATCATTGCATCTCTTATGCATGATTGAGGTGATTACGATTATTTTGTTTATCATTTTCTTTTTCTCTTACTTGCGAATAAATCAGAGAATTTTGACACCCTATGCTTTGTGTCTTCAATAGACATTGTGTTTCCCCTTAATACTGATGTATCAATTCTCTTTGCGTCCTTTATTATTGTAGAGACGTTTTTCTTTGTTATCGGAAGCTTAGTTGATTTTCTTAGAATCATATTTACTATTGCTTCTATTTTGTCTAATGACTCACTTGATTGGCTTTCGTATTTGAATTCATTTTCATCTATAAATCCAAGTTTGTTCTTTGCCCTTGTATATGCTACGTATATTAGGTTTTTCTCTTGTCTTCTTTCCCAGTTCGTTGTAGCATTCTTGCTAGGCATTAAAGACCTACAAGCTATATACACATTCTCACACTCAAGTCCTTTTGATTTATGTATTGTAGATAGCATTATACCGCCCTTCTGTGATTTCTTAGGAAACACTTCATCTATCTTTTTTATAAGCTCATCTGTAGTGTTTATTCCTAAAGACATTGCTCCTATTGCATTAATCATATCTAGTTTGTCTTGGAACACCCTAGAATTGGTGGCATCATCCTTGCTTATGTTTGATTCTGTCATTATCTTGTTTCTAGTTTCAAACAAGTCATTATACAGTCTTACCCAAAGTCCGTCATGCTTATCATCTTCCCAGTTTATAGAATCAACATTCATTGATTCGATAATTGACTTCATATTGCTGCCTATGTCTTTTCCAGCTATATATGATTTCTTTCCCATGTTCAAGTATCTGTTGTATAGTGCTACCAAAGGCGCATTTGTCCTACATAGAACCATGTCTCCGTCATTGACATCGCATAAAGGTACTGATTCTAATACCTTACCTTCCCTATGGTCATCATTCTTCTCTATCGAAGGTACAATTTTCTGTGCATATTCAACAATGCTGTCAGCACATCTGTATGATATGCTAAGAGGTAGACATACAGTATTAGGAAGGCTCTTTAATGTATTCAAAGAATCCTTGTCAGAACCGCTGAACTGATATATAAGCTGATTCTCATCACCTACTGAAATCATTCTAGTTCCAATCTTGAAACACTTCATTACAAGCTCTCTCTCCGCTTTATTCATGTCTTGACACTCGTCTACCATGATATAGTCATATTGAAGTCCTATTGGCTTAAGATTTAATACATTAGGAAGCCATATCATGTCGGTATAGTCCATTGTATCTAGATGAGTCTTTCCCCAATCTAGAAGCTTCATTGCCACTTCCTTTTCGTCAGCAACAGTCTCTATCTCATAAGCCTTTTCAATCTCATCAAGGTCTTTAGGCGTTTGGCATAGGAAATATCTAGCAAAATCAACGTACTTCTTTACATTCTCCATATATCTCTTTCTGTCACACTTTTTCAGTCTGAATGTGTTGATTTTTGTGTAATTGCTAGTATTCGAATAGAACTGACTAGTATATTTGAATACCTCAGGAACTGGAGACATTTCCTTCACGTTCTTCAATACCATCATCATACCCAATCCATGTAAAGTCTTGCAGTCTACATTCACGAATCCTTTTGCCTTTTTCTTAAGTTCGTTTACAATATCCTTGTTGAATGCAGTCAGAAGAACTCTCTTGTTTTGAGGTATGAGTTCAAGACATTTGATAAGTGTGAAGGTTTTGCCACTTCCTGCAGCAGCTTCAACGACAAGATGCCCTTGACCATGTTCTATATAATCAAAAATATCTTTCTGATATTTACTATATTCAACTTTCTTATCTTTTTTTTTCTTTGCCATTTTTATATATTTTTAAAATATGAAACATGATAATGCAAATATATATAAAAAATATATAAAAACAAAAAAATCCAATAGTTTTATTAGCTATTGGATTTATTATATTATTAGAAGCTTCTTACTATCTTCTCAACGACATCTTTTACTTTTGGGTCGTTTTCAACAAGAGTCTTGAGACCATTGACAAAGCGCATGAATTCTGGATTCTTCTCAGCTTTTTCAATTTCCTTCATCTCCCTAATTCTCTTGTCTTTTTTATTCAAGAACTCAACAAGCTCTTCGTTTGAAGCTCCTTCAATGTCAATCTCTGTATCCCACAATTTCTTGACAATGATGTTTACCAATCTCTCACGTGGCATTGAAGCAAATGGAGACTTGTTTTCCTCATTTCGCTTTGGCTCCTCTTCTGTATGTGTATTATGATGACAATGACACTCATGGTTTCTACAATGATGGAAATCATGTGGCATTGGCGGACATGGAGGTGTCATAGGTGGTACCTCTTCGTTAAGAGGCTCAATGGAAAGAACATTTCCAGTTAATACCATTATCTTGACGAACTCTTCTAATGTAGGTACTGTCTCACATCTCAAGATTGATGACAATCTATCCTTGCTGATTGTAAGGAGTACTGATAAGCTGAGAGGATTGATACCAGATTCACTTGCAAGAGTGTTCAGCTTATTTACTAAGTCGTTTGTAGCTTGTGTAATCCAAGCAGCTGACATTGCATTAATTTCATTTCTATTCATAATTCTATTTTTTTTATATTTTTTATTTCTGATGCAAAGATACTAAAAAATATTGGAATAACCAAATTATTTAAGTAAATTTTAGAAAAAAAAAATAATGGGCTAGCACATAATAGCTAGTCCATTATATATTTTAAAGGTTATTCCACCAATCAGTCTCACCAATCAAGTCGATGTCCATAGGTGGAACTTCGTCTACCTTCTTGCGGATTGCATTGCATTTATGAATAGGTGCGTCAGATGTCTTCTCAAGACCACGTTTTACACAATCCTCACCAGCGGTTACGAATCTGTCAAATGCAGAGTGGTCATCCTCAAACTCCCAACGGCTTTCGTAATCTGAGCTTCTTGGCTCATCAATCTCAAACGCAGCACCAAACCTCATATTTTCATCAGCTGGTGTTCCAGCGATATTCCAAGGTGCGTGTGGAGCTTCTTCCTCTTTTGGGAAGTTAAATGAGAAGCGTTCCTTCTTAAAGATTGGAGACATACGTTCAAAATCATCATCTTCGAAATCATCATCTTCGAAATCATCATCTGACAAAGTGTGATGTGCGCCGCAACCAGAAACGTTTTCTTTTACCTTTGGAATAACGTCACCAACCAATTCACCAAGCTTGTCCCAAATAGAACCAAGTGTTGGCACTTCAATAACAAAAATTTTTGTTTCCATTTCAATTATATTTTTAGATGTTAACATATTTAAATTTTTTATATAAATGTTTAACAATGCAAAGATATATATTATTTTGATAAAAGCGAAATATTTTCTTGTATTTTTTTATCTTCTTCCACCAAAATTTCTTCTTTCTTCATGATTGTTGTTTATGTGAGGTCTCCTGTCACCGTTTCCGAAATTCCTATTATATTGCGGTCTATTATGAGGAATCCTATCAAATCTTGGCTGTGGAGGTCTATGTCTCCTAGGAGGTGGAAGTGGTCTATAATATTTTCTAAAATATCTATGACCATTATAATAATGCGGATAATAATAATCATTATTATAA
>NFYZ01003342.1_pt1 | contig 29231 bp, 25 predicted proteins | sample 1092561 | NCBI WGS metagenome assembly NFYZ01 (sample SAMN03609887, study PRJNA323583) | gut metagenome | isolation source: feces | host: Rattus norvegicus | place: Malaysia | collected 2013 | reverse complement strand
CATTATATCTAACACTACTACATCTATCTTTTCAATTCGTGCCATTTCTATACATTCTTCTCCTGTAGCTGCTTCCAAAACCTTATAGCCACTTCTTTCTAAATTTATTTTTGTAAATTTTCTAATAGATTCTTCATCTTCTACAACAAGGATTGTATTATTTTCATTATTAGACATTTCCATCACCTCAAATTAAATCTATACTAATTATATCATTTCTAATTGAGGACACGAAATTCATAACCTTCACTTTTCAAATACTCTATAATTTCGGGAAGAGCCGACACTGTAGTTTGTTTTGTCCCTAAATCATGCATAAGGACTATAACTTCATCCTTCCCCTTAGAAGTATTTTTTAACCTCTGAACCAACCTATCTTTAGATATATGGTGACCTTCTGCATCTCCTGTTAGAGCATTCCAATCTATGGATTTATAGCCTTTTTTCTCAATAGCCCTATTATAAGGTGCTTTCTTTTCCCCATAAGATCCACCAGGTAGTCTTGCTAGTTTCACTTCAAAATCCGAACCTAAGATATCTTTTAATATATCTTCATTCTTTTTCATATCTATTAAAAAATTGTTTATATTACTGTATAAGTATTTATAGTTATGGGAGTATGAATGATTTCCGATTGCATGTCCCTCTGAATAGGCTCTTTTAACAATATCCCTATTGTCTTTCGCAGCTATGCCTGTAACAAAAAATGTTGCCTTTACATCATATTCCCTAAGGATGTCCAATATTTGAGGTGTTACATTTCTAGATGGCCCGTCATCAAAAGTTAAGTACGCAACTTTTTCTTTGCTTTTAGATTCTTCTTTCTCCTTTTGCCCAGATTTTTTTTGACTTTCTTCCCCCCTTTTTTCTTCTTCCTTTCTTTCCTTATTTTCTATTTTGTTTTCTTTTTCCTTGCTTTCCTTTTGCTCTAGTTTATCTTTTTCTTCTTTCTTCTTCTCTTCTTCCTCTTTTTCTATTTCCTGTTTTTCCTTACTTTCCTTCTTTTCTTTTTCTTCTGCCTTTTCTACTTTTGCCGTTTCTATTTCTTCATTATTAGGCTTATCCAACATTTTGTTAGCTAATACCTCACCAATTTTTATGCCGGAGAATAGTAAAATAACGGAGAATACTATGACGAAAACTGTAAATCTTTTTTTATAAATTCTCATTCATGTCACCTCATATCCTTTTATGTCGTTCTGTCTTATATATAGATTATTATATAACAGTTTTTTATGCGTTACAAAAAAGTGAATATAAAGTTACGTTTATGTAACATTTTAAATAAAAAATAAGCCCTTAGGCTTATAATTTTAATTCTAAGGGGTATAAGGGTATGTTCTTCTTAATAATTCTGATATAAGGATAATAGAAATGAAATCTCTTATAAGTTTTTCCCTACCATAGTAATACCTTTTATTAGCTCTACTATATCTAGGACCCCTACTTCTTCTTTCAACTGGATCTTCATCAACTTCAGGATATAGATTTATTACCTCAATATATACCTCATCAATCATTTCTTCTATAAAACCTTGAGATAGATTATCTATTCCATTATGTAGGTTTTTATTTATTACTTCTATTACCTTTGAATATACTTGATAGTATAGATCTGGGTAATTAAAATCATAGTCCATAACAAAACCTCCTTTTGTCTATTTTCAATTCTATTACTATAATATGAAAAAGGAGGCTGTTATGTTCCTTACTTATGCAAAAACTTCTTCATTAAATTGTGAACGATATAAATCTGAATAAATTCCACCCTCTTTTAATAGTTCACTATGGGTACCTTTTTCTTCTATACCCTTATTTGTTAACACTATTATTTCATCTGCGTTTTTAATAGTAGATAATCTATGGGCTATTATTAAGGTGGTTCTTCCTTGAGATAATTCATCTAAAGATTCTTGTATTATTTGTTCTGTTTCATTATCTAAAGAAGAAGTTGCTTCATCTAATATTAGAATAGATGGATTTTTTAAAAATACTCTTGCAATGGAAATTCTTTGTTTTTGTCCCCCAGATAACATAACACCCTTTTCTCCAATATAGGTGTTATAGTCATCAGGCAATTCCATAATAAAATCATGAACACTTGCCTTTTTAGCTGCTTCTATTATTTCTTCATCTGAAGCAGAAGGGCTTCCATATAATATATTTTCTTTTATAGTACCTGTAAATAAAAATACATCTTGTTGTACTAAGCCTATATTTTCTCTTAAAGATTTTAGTTTCGCATCTTTAATATTTATATTATCTATAAAAATTTCCCCTTCATTTATTTCATAAAATCTAGGTATTAAATGACATAAAGTAGTCTTTCCAGCACCAGATGGTCCTACGATGGCTACAGTCTTTCCTTGTTCAATATTTAGGTTTATATTATGCAATACTGTATTTTCACCATTTTCATAACTGAAAGATACCTCATCAAATTTAATTTCACCTTCTACATCTTTAAATTCTATTGCATCTTTTTTGTCTACTATATCTGGTTCTATCTTCATAATTTCATAGAATCTTTCAAATCCTGTCATTCCATCTTGATATTGTTGGGCAAATTGAGTCAATCTTCTAATAGGTTGTAAAAAGAAATTTACATATAGTAAATAGGCTACTAAATCACCCATAGATATAATTTGTTTATGAACAAAAACTCCGCCTAAACTTATAACTATTAAATTTAATATATTAGACATAAAATTAATACCTGAAGTAAATTCTGCCATAGCTTTATAAGACCATTCTCTGGCTACTCTAAATTGCTCATTACCTCTATGGAATTTTTCTACTTCATATTCCTCATTAGTAAAGGATTTTGCAACTCTAATACCTGAAATACTATTTTCTAATTGAGAGTTAACATCAGCAATTTTCACCCTTACTTGCCTAAAGGATTCGGCCATTTTTTCTCTCTTAGACATACCGAACCAAATCATAATAGGGATAAAAGTAAATATTATTAGTGTCAACCTCCATTCAATTCTTACTAATATAATAAATGAACCAGCAAGCATAACTAAAGATATAAATAAGTCCTCTGGACCATGGTGAGCTAGTTCTGTTATATCCCTTAAATCATTAACTATTCTGGACATTATATTTCCTGTTCTGTTTTCGTCAAAATAACTAAAGGACAATGTTTGTATATGCTCAAATATATCCTTTCGCATGTCCGCTTCCATTCTTGTTCCTAGAACATGTCCCCAATAATCTACAATATATTGGCTAATATATCTTATAATATATAAAATAAACATGATAATAGTCCATTTAGTTAAAAGATCCATTCTCCCAGCAGGTATTATTTTATCAATAAAACTTCTAGACACCATAGGGAAAACTAAATCTAGTGCAGAAACTAAAAATGCAAAAAACATATCTATTATAAATAATTTTTTATGAGGTTTGTAATAAGATATAAAGTTTTTAAACAATATTTATTCCTCCTTGCTTAAGTTATTATACAAAGTTTCTAAGTCGATAATTAAATTATCTATACTTTCTTCACTCATAGAATTTAAAGCCTTTAAAACAGACTTATTTCTTCTCTCTTTTTTTATAGTGCATACTAATTTTTTCCCCTTTGGCGAAACTATAACTCTTGTAACTCTCCTATCTACAAGATCAGATTTTCTTTCTACTAATTGTTTTTCTTCTAATCTAGATATTTTTTCTGACATTGTATTTTGAGCATTACAATATTTTTTAGCTATTTCTCCAATAGTAGGGGGACTTTCTAGCATATTTAAATAAAATAATAAATGATATTGTTCTATGGTTAGGTCATAATTTTGTGCTAGTTCATGACCTTTTTTATGAATAATCCTATCAGATTTTCTAATATATGTTGCGATAAGTTCAGCCTTTTCCTCTATATCCATAATATTCACATCCTATTGCTTTTTCAAAATATCGTGAAGCGATATTTAAGGTACACGAACATTATACATAACTTTTATACTTATTTCAACTATTATAATAATATAAAAGCCTCAACAATTTACATACCCTAATTGCCAGAGCTATAACATAGTTTATTTTTAATAAAAAAAACTAGGGTAAATCTTTTACCCTAGTCTAATATATACAGATTCATGAGATTTACTATTAAATACTGAAGTAAATAAACAAAAGCGATAATTCCCGTATCATTGGAAAAGAAAGCTATAATTCCAGTTATTAAAAACACTGTATATTCTTTTTTAATTCCTGGCCTTTTATAATCTATGTTATGATAATACCTTTTATGTTTTTCCCAAAAGTTTTTTATTAATAAAATTTGAGTTACTAATACTATGTTCCAAGGTGGTATTATAACCATGAAAGCTATTTCTTTTAATTTTAACCTTATCATATCTAGAAATTCTTTTTTCCCTAAAAATTTCATTCTATAAATTAAATTTCCTGCATGACTTCTATCTATGCTATTTATATCAAAATACATATTAAAAGACAATATTATAAAGCCAAGAACTCCAAGTATAATTACATTTTTAAAACTTAATTTTCTATCTAATAATCCTAAGTAAATCATTGTCAATAGCAATATAATGGCAGTAAAGAATCCTCCAGTATTTGCTCCAAATTTTACTGATAAAGCCAGTATATTAAGGGAAAAGTAAACTAATAATAAAATGTCTTTTAAAGTTTTACTATTAACCCGATTAACAATACTAAAATAACTTATTATAGATGTAGCTAGTAAAACTGCCATTGCACCATTGTTAAATCCATAATATCTAGCACCATAAATTAAATTATCATAGCCTATATAAGAATTGTAAATGAACTTAGGATAAAATATTATTCCTATTACCATTAAAATATAGGTTATGGTTGATATAGTCCCTACAGGGTTTAACTTTTTAGTAGTTATAAATAATGAAATAGGATAACTAAACATTAAAATAGTAGCTAAATATAGAAAGATATTTCTATTTAAAGTAGTAAATCCTAATAAAAAGGACATAAGAATATTTATAATTATCAAATTATAATATAGTAAAATATCATTAAATTTATCTTTTCTATTCTTAATAAAGTAGTATGTACAAAGTGCTTGTATATAATAGGCTATTCCATGTAAAGCATAAGTAATCCAGGTTAAGTTGACTGTCTCTTTAAAGAAGTTTTTTGTAAACTCCAAAGGATTTTCGTTAGTAATTGAAGTAATTCTTTTCCCTATAGCCGTTCTACTACTTTCATTATAAATAGATAAAATTTCTGGAAATATATCTAAACTTGTAATTAATCCTTCTCGTCTTGTTGAAGAACTGGTTAAAACCCCTCTCATTTTTCCTGATTCTTTATATACTATAGGTACTAAGGATCTATTTACAATATTTAGCATACCTTGCATTTCTTTAGAAACTTCCTTTGGGAAAACAATGAAATTTATACTTTCATAACCTTCTATATAATCATTAAGAACCTTAAACCTTTCCCTACTTCCATTTATCTCATAGGACATAATTAATATATTTGAATCTTTTAGATAAAAATTAGTTTTTTCCTTTAACCATTTTTCATTGTATTCTATTGAAATTTCACCATTTTTAATAGAACCAGATTTATTCGCAGCTAAAATTGCCGATGAATCATTTCCAATATAGGATATTCCTTCATCCTCTAACTTTTCACCTAATAGATCTACATCGGGACTAATATTTATATCTCCTGCTATTTGCAAAGATCCATCTTTATTCTTTTTTAAGTCTTCAAATGTATTTTCAGGAACACCAATTTTTCTCCCCGTTGCAATACTTGAAAAAAGACTTTCTTCACTTACAGGTTTTCTAGTTTTAATATTCATTAGCCCTATACCAGTATTGTTATCCTTTAAAGATTCAACCATTGAAAAATCTAATTCATCCAATACAATGATTACAGTCTTTTCAACTTTTTCTCCATAAGCCTTTGGTGTAATAAATATTAAAAAAATTAATAGGAAAATAAAGAAAGTTGTTTTTCTACTCTCTTGCTTCATGTAAACACCTTCTTAATAAATTATATAGTTTAATATACTAAAAACTCCTAATACTATAGCAAAAATTCCTATAGCCACTTTATATCTGTGAAATATATTTTTATCTACTTTCTCTTTTTTTATTATTTCTCTTTTACCATTTAAGGGTTTTATTTCATATTTTACACTAGATATTGTAAATATACCTAATAGTATAAACAGTATTCCAACAATTAGCAAGTTAAGCACCTCTTTTTTCAATCCAATTTATAATATCTCCTAAAACTATATCCTTTTCCGCTTCATTTAGTATTTCATGGTATAGTCCTTCATATATCTTAATTTCTTTATCCTTAGATAAAATATTTTCATACATATATATACTACCATCTTTTGAAATTATTTTATCTTCTTCTCCATGAATTATCAAGCAAGGATAATTATAAGATTGTATATTGTTTTCAACAAATTTAGTTCCTTTCAATAGAAATTGCACATAAAAATTTAATGTAGCATCTTTTAATACTAGTTTATCCTTGTCATAATCTTCTACAACTTTTTTATCTGTACAAATATCCCCTGAAAGCTGATTTTTAACCCGTCTTTTAGGTGCAAAAAAGTTTAAAATTGGGATTAAACCGCCTTTTATACCTTTTACTTGAGGCACTTTCCTTATAGCTGCTCCTGACAATATTTGTCCATTTAATTTATCTTTATATTTTAATCCATAACTAAAAGTAATTAACCCACCCATACTATGACCTAGCATATATATAGGTAATGCTGGTAGATCATTCCTAGCTAAATTAACTAATTGATCTGTGTCCTCAATAAATTGATCGAAAGAATCTATATGCCCCTTTTCTCCTTCTGTCTTGCCATGACCTCTTAAATCATACCTATAAACAGCAAAACCAGATTCATATAATTTATCTTTTACATACTCATACCTTCCTAAATGTTCTGCAAAACCATGAACAACTACTATTATCGCCTTTGGTTCTTTAGGTATATCCTTTTTATAATAAAGTTTTGTTCCGTCTTTGCCCTTGAAATAGGACTTTTCCAAAGTGGTTTTCATAAATTATTCCTCCCTATTTTTACTAACATAGAAATTTAAAATCACAATATTTACTACAATTTTTCCCTTTTTCATAGTCCTCAATATCTTTATGTTCTACAACAAACTTTATAAATTGGTTTAAATCTTCAATATTTTTCTTCAAACTTTCTTGACTTATATCTATATCTACAAATTCCCCAGTTTCTAAAAGTAATAATCTTGCCTTTTCCACTTCTATACCGTAAATATCTTGAAAGGCATTTACATATAGTTTAATTTGATCTTCATATCTTTTAACTATTTTTTCCTTAGTTATAACTTTGTCCGTTTTATAATCAAGTATTTCTGCTTTATTTCCCTTTATATTTATTTTATCTATTATTCCAAATATATAGCTAATGTCCATTTTATAATAAAAGCTTCTTTCATTATAGATCTTATCATAATCTTCACTATAAAGTTTTAAAAAGTTTTCTATATATGGATTAACTTCTTCATAAATTTCTTTATTTAGTTCAATACCATAGTTTTTTACTATTTTTCCTAATAAAATATCTTTCTTTAAATCACTTTTATACTTTTCACAAAACTCATGTACAATACTACCCCTTATAAGGGGATCTAAAGCATATTCTTGTTTATCCTTTCCATAACCATATTTTCTTATAGGTAGCCTTTTATAATACCTCATATAAAACTCTCTTTTACAATTTTTAAAAGTCATATATTGAGATACTGAAAAGCTGGCAAAACTTTTTTTATTAAACTCATCTATATCCATTATTAAAGGTAGCTTAGATCTTTCTAAAGTTTTATCTATTTCAATATTTATATTTGAATTTTTTACTTCCCCTACTTTTTCCTCTTCTATATCTATATGGTCTATTAATTTAAAGTCTTCTTCATCAATAATATCTTTTGTAAATTTTTTAAAGCCTGAATTTCTACCTTGATTACCTAAAATTAATCTTTCTTCTGCCCTAGTCATTGCTACATATAAAATCCTTTTATTTTCCTCATTTTCTTTTTCTCCTATTATGTGGCTTACATCATCATATAATGGAGAACAATCCCTATGTTTTATACCTAGACCTATGCTTTTATGGAAAAGTATATCTGATGTATCTGTAACAAAACCTTTAGACATCTGGGGTATTGCTACAACTTTAAACTGTAATCCTTTAGATTTGTGTATAGTCATTATTTTTACAGTATCCCCTACTTCTGTTTCAATTTGGGCTTGAGATTCTTCTACACCCTCGGTTCTCAATCTTTCTATATAATCTATAAATTCTTCTATATAAACATTATACATTTTACTATATTCCCTTGCTATATCTATAAATTTATATACATTTGCAACTTTTTGTTTATTACCATGCTGCAGCATTAGACTGTCTGTATAATAAGTCTTTGAAATAAGTTCTTCTAATATTTCATCTACTCTTACCATATCTTTTTTTGCTCTTAACTGATATAAAATTTTAATGGCCTTTTCTACTTTCTTTTTTTCTTTTTCCTCTACAGAAGGTATTTCTTCTTCTAAAGCCATTAATAAATTTTCTTTATTTTTTCTAAGAAGCCAATAAATAGTTTTATCTGAAATACCAAACATAGGGCTTCTGAGTAGTCCCACTATAGCAATGCTGTCATAGCCATTACTTATACTTTTTAACCCATTTATTAAATCAACTACTTCATCTTGCCTATAAAATCCTTTCCCACCTATATTGTAATAAGGTATACCATATTCTTTTAAGGCTTCCTCATATATATAATCCTCTGTTGAAGATCTAAATAGCAGAGCAAAATCTTTATAAGAATATTCTCCACTATTAACCAATTCTTTAATTCTTTTGGCTATAATTCTACTTTCATAATATTTATTATAATCTCCTTGACTAATTCCATCTGGTATTTCTAGTTCCTTATTTTCTACTACTTCTACTCTTAATCCATCAATCTTTTTATTAGCCTCTAAACTATCGTATCTTTCTCCCATGACTTTAGTAAAGACATTATTTACAAATTCTAAAACCGGGGATACGGAACGATAATTCTTATTTAAAAGAATAGGTGATGTTTTTGAAACTTCTTCTATGTCCTCCATTACTTCAAAAAATACTTCTACATCGGCACCACGAAATCCATATATAGATTGTTTAGGGTCTCCAACTATGAATAAATTCTCTCTATCTAATTTACTTTCATTACTACATAATTTATATAATATTTGCTTTTGCAGTTCATTAGTGTCTTGGAACTCATCCACCATTATATATCTATATTTATTTTGATATTTTTTTCTAATATGATCCTGTTCTAATAATTCTAATACAAGGATTTGTAGATCATCATAATCTAAACAACCTAGCTTTTTCTTTTTAGCCATAAATTTTTCATCTATAATTATAAGTAATTTTATTAAGGCTTTATAATTATTCCTATATTTTACCTCTTTCACTTTCATTACATTATTTATAACATTCTTTATTTCCTTTATTCTTTCTTCTTCACCTTTCATATTTCCTATTTTATTTTCTATATAGCTTAAATCTTCCAATATAGTTTCATCATGAACATGATTATTTAAAAAATTAATCCAAATAGGATCTTCTCTTAATTTATAAAGCTTTGAATTTTTCCTTGCCTTATCCATTAAATAGGATAAATTCTTTTTTATAAAATTTATTTGCTTTTCTTCGATTTTAAAATTATCTATATTATTTAACGTAATTTTACTAATCTCATCAAAGGACATACCTACATTTCTTATTTTTTTATATATATTCATAAAGGTTTCATTAATTCTATTTAACATATCTAGATTAAACTCTTTGACTAGTTTATAAATATCCTCATCTTTTTCTATACCCTTTACTATACATTCGCTAATCGTTTCTTTTAATAGTTCATCAGATTCGTATTCATCCATTATACTAAATAAGGGATCCACACCAGATTCTACAGGATTCTCCCTAAGGATTCTAGAGCAAAAACTATGTATGGTTCCAATATTGGCTTTTTCTAAATCTTTATATAATCTTGTCCAATTTTCGCCTTGCCAAAATCTTTCTCTTATACTTTCTCTAATTCTTTCTTTCATTTCTTGACTAGCTTTTTTAGTAAATGTTATAGCTACAATAGATTCTATCTCTTTCCCTTTTATTAACTTCCCCTTTTCTAATATATAAATATATCTATCTACTAAAACTCTTGTTTTTCCTGAACCTGCCCCTGCATTTACTGAGACATTTTTATCTATAGTAGTAATGGCCTTTTTTTGTCCCTTATTCCATTCCATAATTACCCCCCTTACCTACCTTCATACCGGCATACATCCTTATAAATACAGTACTCATCACATTCCTTTGGATCAATGGAAAAATCTCCTTCTTGAATCTTATTTGTATATTCTTGTATATATTCAACCACTGTATTCATAAGTTCTTTTCTATCCTCTCTATTTAAAATAGCTTGTCCTCTCCGTTTATTTACCATGTTTTTCTCTTCTTCTTTTACTAATTCAAAACTTACTTCACCTTTAGAAATATTTATATAACCAGCTGCTGTTATATCCATTTCATATTGCGCCATTATATATATAGGTAACTGAAAAGATACTCCTTCCACTATATCTTTTACCTTTTTTATTCCATAGACTGAGCTTTTATAATCATAAAGAACATATTTATTAGTACCATGAACTTTGTCTATTCTATCTATTTTTCCCATAAGTTTTAATTCTTCATCTTCGAAAGGTATTATAAAATCTCCTCTTTGTCCAAACCCTACTTCAAAGGCTTCCGGTAATAGTTTGTATTTAGCTTTTCTCTGTCTTTCTAAATCAGATTTAACTAAACTTACTATTGTATTAGCCATATTTTCTATTCGCATTTTCCATAAGTTATCTATTTCCTCAATCCCTTGATTCTTTATTAATCTTATTATTATGTTTTCTACTTCTTCTAAGGTATTATTTATAATAAAAATTTCTTCACCTAAAATATCCTTTTTAATATCTTCCTTATATTTTTCATAATACTGTCTCAAAGTTTCATGATATAAATTTCCTCTATCTAAAGGAGTAAAATCTTCTAGAAACCTTTCCATCTCTTGTAAATTTAAAATATAACTCAATAAAAATTTATAAGGACATTTACCATAGGCTTCAAAAAAGGTTATCGAAGTTTTTTTGTCTTTTTGTAACTCTATTAAATCTTCTTTTAGTTTTTCATCTCCTATAACTCCACTATATTCATTAAATTCTTCTTTTGCTCTAGCTAGTTCACACTGGTTTCTTTCTTTTATTTCTTCTATTATTTTATTATCTAAATCCTGTAGTAATCCAAATTCTTCTCTACAGTCTTGTCCTAAATAATGTTTGTATAGAATATGTTTTGAAAATTCATCTATTGTCGTTATATCCTTAAAATCTTCTTTTATTAAATAATCCATAGATATATTAGTATGTTTTATCTTTTTACTATCTATCTTATTTAATAGTTCATCCAAAAATATAGATGGAATATTTTCCTCATTTTCAGAATAATGCTCTGGATAACTTAAATACAGCCTTTTTTTACAATTAGCTACTGCTATATGAAATTGTAAACTTTCATTATCTAGTTTTTCCTCATACGACTTTAAACTTAAACCTACATTTTTCAATGTATTAAAAGTATTTTCATTGAAGAAAAATGTATCCTGCTGAATATTTGGGTACTTCCCTTGAACTAATCCAACAATAAATAAGGTTTTAAACTCTATTCCACTTGCCGTTATGGGAGTTACAATATTTACTCCATCCCTATTAGCCTCAGTTTTAATTACTGTTTCCTCTTCTAGATATCTATTTAAGGTATTATAAAACTCATCTATTTTTATATTGTCATAAACTATTGGCATCCTTTTTCCTATTTTTCCTAAGGTTTCTTCTAGTTTAGTAAAACTTGTCATATCCCTATGAAGTAGTTGATATTTATCAGTAATATGATAAATATTAATAATATTCTCTACAATATTGTAATTCTCTAAAATATTCATCGTAGAAAAAACAAAATCATCTACTTTACCAGTAGTAGGAATAGTATCTGTTTCTTCTTTTATTTTTTCTAGTATTTTTTCTAATTTCCCCATAAAATCTAAATTATCTTCATATTCGATTTTTCCTGCTGCAATATACTCTTTATATTTTTCTTTTTTATTTGCTACTATAAACATTAAATCCTCTATATTTTTAAAATTCAACTTTCTTAATATAAATTCTATTTTGTCTCTTTCATAGATTGGACATAATTCAAAATAACTGCTTTTTATTCTATTAATTAAACTTTGTTTATCATAATTTTTAACTCTTAACTCTACAATGTTTAAAAACTGTCTTACTATAGGGGTGTTAATTAATATTTCTTCCTCTTTTAAAGAACAGGGAATTTCCTCCTCCCTAAAAACTTTGAATACTGTGTCCATATACTCCTTTGGATTGGTAACTAATAAATTTATATCACTTAAATCTGTTCCATTATTATATAGGTCTTTTATTGCCTGGGAAATTCGCTTTATCTCTAAATATTTATTAGGTGTTTTAATGAGTTCTATATCTAGTTCATTTCCGATGTCATTAAAAGTTTTTACTTCCCTTTCAGACCCTCTGTCAACTTTAAAATCTAATTCTTTTAAAAAATTAATTGTTTGATTTACTGTTAAGTAGTCTTTTTCCATTTCAAAAGGCATATTTATATAAATATCTATTGGTGCCTTTACTATTTTTTGGAGTAATACTATTTCTTGCGGTCTAAAACTGAAAAATTTATCTATTACTATAAAATCTAAATTATCAAAAAAGCTTAAATCTTTTTCTAAAATTTCAATGGCTTTAAAAAAGCTTTCTTCTCTATCCATTAATCTATTATCTTCTAAAAACTTTTCATATCTAGAATATATTATTCCAATTTCTTTATAAAAAGGGTTATTAGGAATTTTATTATTAAAGCATTCACTATTTATCAAAGATCTTTTTATCTCTCCAATTATACCGCTAATGCTTTTTACAAATCCTTCTGTATGTACTAGTTCTTTATAATATACTATTTCTCCTGCTTGTTCCAATTCTATTAAAATTTTTGATATAATACTTTCCTTCATTTCTTTGTCTATAAAAGTATAACTGTTGTTATCTAATAATCTATCTACAATATCATCAAATGTAAAAGCATTAATATTAAAAGCACCCTTTAAATCTTCTAAGAGTGCTCTTCTATATTCAGTCAATAATTTTCCATTTGGTAAAATATAAAAAAATTTATCTCCCTTATTTTTCCTTACATAATCTTTTGCCATTAACAATAGTTCTTTATCTTGGTCACTATCTGTGGATCCATAATAGATTACTCTTTTTACCATAATTTCACCTCAAGTTTGTAAAACTATTACTTAATATTATCAAAAGCAATTTTTGCAGCACCTATCATGCCTGCATCGTTTAAATATTTAGCTGGAAGTATTTCCATACCTTCTGGACTATTACAATATGCTTTATAATTTTCTATCATTTTATCCCACCATTTTTCTCTTGAATTAATAACTCCACCACCAATTATTAATCCTTGTGGATCAAATATATTTTTAATACTTACTATAAATGTAGCTAAATCTTTGGTAAACTTATCTATTGTTTCTTTACAATCAGGATCATAACTATTTTTAAATATTTCTTCTCCTGTTAAATGGTTGCCTGTTATTTCTTCATAATTAATTTCTATACCTGTTCCAGAAATATATCGTTCTGCACAACCTTTTTGTCCACAACCACATAATCTACCATTAGGATATAGTATGGAATGTCCTAGTTCTGCTCCTTGATATTTATTTCCATGCCATATACCTATTTTATCATTCCATATGCCTCCGCCTAATCCAGTACCTAGGGTTATCATAATAAAACTATTTAATCCTTTACCTCCACCTACCCAACCTTCGCAAATAGCAGCTACATTTGCATCATTTTCTACAAATACTGGTAAATCACCAAAATATTTTGCCATTTCTTCTTTTAAATTTACCCCTACCCAATCTTCAATATTTCCACCATGATATAGTACTTGTCCTTTTTCTGTATCTATAAAACCAGGAGTACCTATTCCTATTCCTTCTATTTCTTCATCTTTCATTAGTTCTTTTATAACATTAGCTATTCCATCTAATACTCCTTGTCTCCCATCTTTATCTTCAGTTTCTATAGTAACTTTATTTAGTATTTCACCTTTTTCATTTATTACCCCACCATTAATTTTTGTACCACCTAAATCTATTCCAATAACCTTTCCCATTTTAAATACCTCCATTTATATGAAATTCTTTAATTCTAGAAAAAGATTTTCTAAAAATTCATAATCAACATATCCCACTCCAACTAGATAATAATAATCCATAAGTTTAGGGTGAAATTTCAATTGTAATAATTCTTTAGTAAATATATGGGCTGCAATATCACTAGTTTTAACTACTGGATATTCTCTTTTTACAATTCTTATATGTTTAACTATTAGTGGCTCCAATTTTTCACCTGTAATTCCCATTTCCTTGTTCTCTAAGCAATGGAATAATTCATGAGCCAACTGTATTTCTTTTATTTGATTATAATTAAAAGTGTTGCTTAGCCCTAATTCCTTAAGTTTTTCTTCAATTCTACTTATAGATTTATCATAAAGTACTATCTTTTTCTTTCCATCATATTTTCCTCTAAGCTTAATTAATTCAAAACCATATTCGTCAGTATCTAATACAACCTTTATCCCTTTATCTTCACAAATTTTTTCTAAATCTATTGTAGCATATGTTGATAATAAATTCTTCCCAGCCTTTAACCCAATATTAATAGATTCTTCTACATAATATTTAATCTCTTCATCTGGTATCTTCTTATATAACTCATCTTCCCTTAGTTCTGCCAAAGACATAACTTTATCTGTAGCTAAATTTTCAAGTTTATTTAATTCCAAAGAAAACAACCCCTTTACAATATGAGAAAAAAGGGACGGTCTTTTTTCTCACTTCATACTAAATTTTTAACTCTTTTTCTGTTAAATCTTTTTCTGTACATACCTTTATACCATTATTAAGTAATAACCCAGTTGTTATTCCTTTTCCCTCAGTTAATATACCACTGAAACTCCCATCATATATTTTACCATTTCCACAAGAAGGACTTTTAGATTTAAGTATTGCTTTTTTTGCCCCTATCACTTCTGCAATTGCTAATGTTTTTTTAGCTCCCTCTAAAAATTTTTCTGTACAATCTTCGCCATTTTTATTTATTACTTTAATATTACCATTATACATGACAATTTCGCAAGGAGTCCTTGGAATTAAAAGTCCTCCTAATACTTCTGGACACACTGGTATAGCCTTGCCTTCTTCCACTAGCCTTTTTACTCTTTCATCTGCATTGTCCCTTCCATCATACCTACATTTAATTCCTGCAAGACATGCACTTACTATGTACATATTACACCACCTTTACAACTGAAAAAAGTGAGAAATGAGAATGTGAGAAAAAGGACCATCCCTTTTTCTCACTCTTTCTCAGTTTATAATTAATTGTCTATTTGTTGCGTCAAGTCTAGCTTTTACCCCAAAAGGGATGGTTATCATTGGCTGGCAATGGCCAGATTGGAAATTATATATTGTTGGTTTTTCTAAAGGCTTTATAATGTCCCTAATAACTTGCCTTAAGGAAAGACTGTCTGCATATTCAGAAGTTTCAGCCTCGCAATTGTTAAAATCTCCTAAAATAATTCCACTTGCATCTTTAAACTTTCCAGCTAATTTTAACTGGGTAAACATCCTATCTATACGGTAAGGTTCTTCTCCTATTTCTTCAATAAATAATATCTTTCCCTTGGTATCAATTTCATAAGGTGTTCCTAAGGTATCAGCAAGTAGGCATAAATTTCCCCCAATTATTTCCCCTTCTGCTACTCCTTCATTTATTGTTTCTATTTCTTCTCCTGGAGGATTTATAAGTTCCCCTATAAAGTTATTTTCTAGTACTGAATTATATAAACTATTTTTTGAAAAGTCATCAAAGTCTTCAATCATATTAGATGCTACCATTGGTCCATGGAAAGTTACTAAATCCGATTTTTGATTTATAGCTATATGGAGAGCTGTTATATCGCTATAGCCTATAAATACTTTAGGATTATTTTTTATAGCTTCATAGTCTAATAATTCTAATATCCTTGGAGTTCCATATCCTCCCCTCATACAGATAATACCGTCAATATTTTCATCTTTAAACATATTGTTAAGTTCTTCTGATCTTAATTTATCAGAACCTGCAAGATATCCATATTCTTCATAACAACTTTCTCCTATTTCAACTTTAAAGCCCATTTTTATTAATTGTTTATAGGCCTTTTCAACATTTTCTTTAGAAGTAGGACTTGCAGGAGATACTAATCCCAACCTATCTCCAAATTTCAATCCTTTTGGTTTTAACATGTACAACCTCCTCTACTACATAAAAAACAGTTTTGAAACATATACCGCTGCTAGTAATCCAGCTAAATCAGCTAATAAGCCTGCTGGCAACGCGTGCCTTGATTTCTTAATTGCTACAGATCCAAAGTATACTGCTAATACATAGAAAGTAGTTTCTGTAGACCCCATCATAACTGCAGCCATTCGCCCTAATAGGGAATCAGGACCATGGGTAGTAATCATATCAGACATTACTCCTTGGGCTCCTCCCCCTGATAGTGGCCTCATGAAAGCCATAGGTAGGATTTCACCAGGTATTCCAATAGCATTTGTTATTGGACTTAGTGCTTTAGTTAATAAATCCATAGCTCCAGATGCTCTAAAAGCTCCTATAGCAACTAACATAGCTACAAGGAAAGGAATTATTCTTACTGCTGTACTGAAACCTTCTTTTGCCCCCTCCGTAAAAGACTCATATACTTTAACCTTTTTATTCATGCCAAAAAGAATTATTCCTACAAATGTAAATGGTATTGCATATTTTGAAATTCCTCCAACAATCTTAACAAACATATTCCCTTCCCCCTTTATTTTTTAGTTTCTACATGTTGATTTTGCAATTTATATTTAGGTAATTTTCCTAACATTTTAGTAGCAACAACTGCTACGACAGTTGATACTACAGTGGCTACTATTGTAGGTCCTATAATATTTGTTGGATTAGTAGCACCTGCAGCTGTCAAAATAGCTATGGTAGATGCTGGTATTAAAGTTACAGATGAAGTATTGATTGCTAAGAACATTACCATTGCATCTGTAGCTGTATCTTTCTGTTCATTTAACTCTTGTAATTCTTGCATTGCCTTCAGTCCTAAAGGTGTTGCAGCATTTCCTAATCCAAGAATATTGGCTGCTATATTCATAACCATAGCTCCCATAGCTGGATGATCTTCCGGTACATCTGGGAACAATCTAACTGTTATAGGTCTTAACCCTTTAGCAATTTTTTCAACTAAACCAGAATCCTCAGCAATTTTCATAATACCTAGCCATAAAGCCATTACCCCTATTAGCCCCATAGCTAGTTCTACTCCAGTTTTTGCATTTTCAATAGCAGCCTCGGTTACTGCCTCTATGTTTCCTGTAAGCATTCCTACAACAAAACCAATAATTAATAACGCTGCCCAAATAACATTAATCATCTGACAAAACCCCCTTATTTGATATTCTTATCCATTTTATATTATATTTTTAATACATAATGTATTAACTTAAAATACAGTGGCTATTTCTTTTATATTAGCTAAATCCTCTCTATAATCTTCATCCTTAGGGTTTAGACTATTAATAACTACACCACTAGATTTGCCTGTAGCATGAATATACTTATCCTGGCCTATGTACATGGCCACATGTCCAGGATAATAAAGTAAATCTCCTAATTGCATTTCTTCCTTACTTATTCTTTTCATACCAAATTCTTCTTTAATCTGTGAATCTCTATATATTATTATACCATTTATCAAATAGGCAATTGAACACAGTCCAGAACAATCAATTCCCAAAGTGGATTTACCACCCCAGCGGTATTGAGTACCTAAATAAGTTAAGGCTGTTTCTACTACTCTTTTTCTTAAAAGCTTTTCATCCTGTCCTTGTTTAGTTCGAATTCTTTCCCCAATAAAATCCCTTCTAATCCATCCTGTTTTTCCATTTGGAGCTTCAATCTCCACCCATTCCTCTTTTTCTTTTCCTGTAATCTTAATTATAGCACCTCTTGTCAATTGAAGAATTGGAAAACTTTGATATTTGGGTTTCGCCATTACATCCCCAATACCCCAATTAAATATATGATTTGCCTCTTCATTCCATTTACTACAGCTCTCATCTATAAATAACTGACTTTCGTGAATATATCCTTTATATCTATAATCTGTTTCAACAAAATACCAACCTTCTTTACTTTCTTCTAGTATTTTTACCGTCCTACCAAAAAGTGTTTCATCTGCTAATTCTTTTTCAAATCCTGGTTCTTGTTTTAAAGAACCTATAGTAGTTTTGACAATGCCAACTCTTTCCATGTAACCCCCTCCTATTTTACTAAATGACAAGCCACATAATGATTACTTCCTGCATTCTTAAATTTTGGTTCGGTTTCCCTACATATCTTTTCAGAATATCTGCACCTAGTATGAAACCTACAGCCCTTTGGTGGATTTAATGGGCTAGGTACATCGCCTTCTAGTAATATTTCTTCCTTTTTAACCCCCACTTCTGGAATTGGTATAGCTGATAACAGGGCTCGAGTATAGGGATGTAAAGGATTTCTATGTAATTCATCTCCATCTGCTAGTTCTACTATTTTTCCTAGATACATAACTCCTATTCTATCACTTAAATGTTTTACTACACTTAGATCATGGGCTATAAATATATAGGTTAAGGACAATTTTTCTTGAAGTTCATTCAATAAATTTAATATTTGAGATTGGATAGATACATCTAAGGCAGATACAGGCTCATCAGCAATAACTAAGTCTGGATTCAACGCTAAGGCCCTTGCAACACCAATTCTTTGTCTTTGGCCCCCACTAAATTCATGAGGATATCTAGACATGTAAACGGAATCCAATCCTACTTCATTTAATAAATTAGAAACTAATTTATCCCTTTGCTTCTTATTTATATTAGGCTGATGTATCTCATAACCTTGACCAACTATTTCCTTTACAGTTTTTCTTGGATTTAAGGAGGAAAAAGGGTCTTGAAAAATCATTTGCATTTCTCTACGAATATTTAGCATTTCTTTTTTAGTAGAATCTAATATATTTTCATCTTTAAAAACTACATCCCCTTCCATGGGTTCAACGAGCCTCAATATACTTCTTCCCAAAGTAGATTTACCACATCCACTTTCTCCAACTAGTCCAAGAGTTTCTCCTTTTTTTACATAGAAGGACACTCCATCTACTGCTTTTACATATCCCGTTATTTTATTGAAAAAACCTCCCCTTATTGGAAAATAAGTTTTTAAATCATTTACCTCTAATAAAATATCTTCCACTTTTTAATCCTCCTTCCCATCTACTAGCCAACAGGCAACTTTTCTATCTGGTTCTCCTAAGGATACTAGTTTAGGTTCTTCTATTAAACATTTTTCTTTTACATATTCACAACGAGAACTAAATCTACAACCTTCTGGTAAATTATAAAAGGTGGGTACATTTCCCTTTATAACATGTAATTGTTCTTTTCTTTTACCTGTTAGTTTTGGAATAGAATTTAACAATCCAATAGTATATGGATGTTGAGGATTATTGAAAATATCTTCTACTTTTCCCTGCTCTACTATTTTTCCAGCATACATAACTATTACTTTATCTGCCATTTCTGCTACTACACCTAAATCATGGGTAATAAATAGTATAGAAGAATTATATTCTTTTTTCAAGTTCCTCATTAAATGTAATATTTGAGCCTGGATAGTTACGTCTAAAGCTGTAGTGGGCTCATCGGCAATTAAAAGTGTAGGATTACAGCTTAATGCCATAGCAATCATAACTCTTTGTCTCATACCTCCTGAAAGCTGATGAGGATATTCTCTCACTCTTTTTTCTGGTAATGGAATCCCTACCTTCCTAAGCATTTCAACAGCCTTTTTCTTAGCCTCATTTTTATTTAAACCTTGATGTAAAATAATACTTTCGGCAATTTGGTTACCTACAGTATATACAGGATTTAAAGAAGTCATAGGCTCTTGAAAGATCATAGCTATATCGTTTCCTCGGATCTTTCTCATTTCAGATTCACTTTTCTCCAATAAATCTTCTTCATTAAATAATATTTCTCCAGAAACATACTTTCCTGGGGGAGTTGGTATTAATTTTAATATAGACATGGCCGTAACTGATTTTCCACAACCTGATTCTCCTACTACACAAAGTGTCTCCCCTTTTTCTATATTAAAAGACACTCCGTCTACAGCTGGTACTATACCCTCTAATGTATAAAAATAAGTTCTTAAATCATTAATCTCTAACATAATCAATCCCCCTTAATCATCCATTCTCGGGTCAAGAGCATCCCTTAATCCATCTCCAAATAAATTAAACCCGTAAACCGTCAATGCAATAGCTATGCCTGGAAATATAACTAAATGAGAAGCGGAAATAAAATATTTTCTCCCATACTCTATCATTGAACCCCATGTTGCCGTAGGTGGCTGAGCCCCTAATCCTAAAAAAGAAAGTCCTGCTTCTGACATAATAGCTCCCGATATGCCCATAGTTGTTGATATAATTACTGGTGCCATACAATTAGGTAAAATTTCCTTAAAAATAATTTCTGCATCTGAAGCTCCTAAGGACTTAGCAGCTTCTACAAATTCTACATCTCTTAAAGCTAAAACTTGTCCCCTAATCATTCTGCACATACCTGACCAGCCTACAAATCCTAAGGCAAAGAATACTGTATATAATCCTGGACCTATAGCTACTGATATAACTATAGCAAATAGAAAGGTTGGAAAAGCATCCATTATCTCTGCAACTCGCATTATAACCATATCAACCTTTCCACCATAATAGCCTGCTAAAGCTCCTAAAGGAATACCTATTCCTAAAGTGACTACCCTTGAAAACAATCCAACAGTCAAGGAAATTCTAGAGCCATATACTACTCTGCTAAATAAATCCCTTCCCATCCAATCCGTTCCAAACCAGTGTTCTTTACTTGGCCCTTCTAGTGCACTTTTTAGGTCAAAATCCTCTATTGGGTCATAGGGTGAAATAATAGGTGCAAATATTGCAACAAAAATTAAAAAAATTACTATATATAATCCAATCATTGCACTTTTATCTCTTTTTAATCTATTAAATGCTATAGACCAAGGAGTAGTAGGTCTCCTTTTATTCTCAGTAATTTTTGTATTCTTAGTAGCTTCCATATATATCCCCCTCAATTGAACCTAATTCTTGGATTAATAATTCCATAAGCTATATCCACCAATAAATTGAAAAATACAAATATAAAGGATTGGAATATAAAACATCCCATTGCTACTGGAATTTCCCTTCTCATAACAGCATTTACTGTAAAAGAACCTATACCTGGTAATTCAAAAATAGACTCTGTTAGTACTGAACCAGTTAATAAAAATCCAATACTCATTATTAAATCTGTAACAATAGGAATTGCAGCATTTCTTAAAGCATGTTTATATATTATTATCTTCTGTGATAATCCTTTAGATTTAGCAGTTCTAATATAATCCTGCCTTATTACCTCCAACATACAAGAACGAGTAAGCCTGGCTTGATAAGCAGCAGAGCTTAAACCTAGTACTATAGAAGGTAATATATAGTATTTTAAACTTCCATCCCCTATACCAGAAACCGGTAAAATCTTAAGCCATACTCCAAAGATATACATCATAAATAAGCCAAAAAATATTACTGGCATAGATACCCCTAATAAAGTTACACTTCTTACAATTCTATCAATTGCAGAATTTTGTTTTACTGCAGCTATTATTCCAAGAGTTAATCCTATTACTGTAGATATTATGAAAGACATTAAGGCCAATTTTAATGTAATTGGAAACCTTTCTCTAATTGATTCGGCAACACTTTTATTATTTATATAAGATTTTCCTAAATCTCCCCTTACTAATCTTTTCATATACATTAGATACTGTTCGTGAAAAGGTTTATCTAAACCCAGTTCTTCAATAGCTTTTTGTCTAATTTCTTCAGAAGCTCTTTCCCCAACTATATCTGTTACTACATCTCCTGGTACAAAGTACATAAGAGAGAAAGTAATTAAAGAAACTCCAATAAGTACTGGTATCAAAGCAAATATTCTTTTAAAGAAATAACTATTCAATTTAGTCTCCCCCTTTTTTAGAAAAAAAGAATCTTCTACGTGACTATTCTTAAATACAGAAAATAGTTTCTGAAGATTCTTTTTATTCTAATTATGATAACCTTAATAATTATCTATCTAGCCAAATGTCCAACATCTTATCCGCATTAAATATTCTATAATTTTTAATGCCTTTCACCTCTGGCTTATATAAGTTCCAATTTACACTTACATATATCCAAGCTCTTGCTGCATCTTCTACTACAATATCTTCTATTTCATGATATATTTTTATTCTTTCTTCTGAATCTAAAATATTATGGGATTTTTCTAATAATTTATCTACTTCAGGATTATCATACCTTGTTTCATTACCTCCACCACCAGACATTGAAGAATGGAATAATGGATATAAGTAATTTTCTGCATCAGGATAATCTGCTCCCCAACTTAACCAGAAAGCATCTGCGTTACCTAGTCTAACTTCTTCTCTATAAGCATTCCATTCCATAGAGGTGAGTTTTGGTTCAAACCCTACTTCTTTTAGCATAGCTTGAATTGGTTCTAATATTTCTACATTTTCAGTAGCCTCTGCATATAAAAATTCAAATTTACATGGATTCTCTTTAGAGTAGCCTGCTTCTTTAAGAAGTTCTTTTGCTTTATCTGGGTCGTATTCATAAGCTTTAAAATCATCTCTATACCCTTCTAGCCCTGGAGGGATAGGTCCATGACTTACAATGGCATTATCTTTTCTTACTGTGTTTATTAAAGTTTCTTTATCTATGGCATAGTTGAAAGCTTGACGAACCTTTACATCATCAAAAGGCTCAGTATTAGAGGTTAAACCTATATAATAGTTCCAAAATGTATTTACATTTACTATATGAGGTTCATAATCTGGATTGTTCTTAAATCTTTCTAAATCTTCTGAGGGAATTCCTAAATAATCGATATTTCCTGCTTCAAACTCTGCTACAGCCGTAGCACTTTCTTCTATAACTCTATATTGTATTCCATCTAAATAAGGCCTGCCATCAAAATAATCTTCATTTCCATTTAACACCAACTTATCTCCTACTGAATAACTTTCGAAGATATAAGGTCCTGTTCCAACAGGCTCTAAAGCATAATCCTTTTGATCTGAATATTTTTCAATTTCTTCCTTATCTACTATATGAGCTGCTGGCATTCCTAACATAGATAAGAAGGGTGCAAAAGGTTGCTCTAAAGTAATTTTTAATTTATAATCTTCTAATACTTCAATACCTTCAATTTCATCTGCTTTTCCTTCATTGAAATCTTCAGCACCTTTAACCTTTTCAAAAACCCAAGTTCTTGGACTATTTACTTCTGGATCCATAACTCTTTCAAAGGAGTATTTTACATCTTCTGCTGTCAATGAATTTCCATTGTGAAACTTAGCATTTTCAACCAATGTAAAAACGTAGGTTACATCATCAGGTGTTTCCCAAGATTCTGCCAATCCGGGAATTATCTTACCTTCAGTATCAAAACGAATAAGAGAATCATAGATTAAAGAAACTAAAGAGCCATCTAAAGCTGCAGTAGCAAATGCTGGATCTAATGTTTCAAAATCTGAACCAATATAAGTATTATATATTCCCCCATACTTAGGTTCTCCTGACTCCTTTTCCTTTTTTGGTCCATCTACACCTTTTTCCTTAGGGCCACAGCCTGTTAAGATCAGTGTAAATATTAAGAAGATTGAAAAAATTAAGCAAACTTTTCTCCTTTTTAACATGGTTATCCCCCTTTTTATTTTAATTTTTCTTATTCCTAATCCTAATCATAAATAACATTTTTTATTTCTCTAAACCCAAGACCATGCCCATCACTCAGCTCTATATCATATTCATCATAGACAACTCCTCCCTCTATTGGATCCTCTGCCAATAAATTAGGACTGTCTAAATCAAATTTAGTAATAATTTTTTTCCCTCCAGCTAAATGAGATGCTGCAGTTAAACCTATTTTACTTTCCATCATACAACCTAACATACATCCAATTCCATAAACTTCTGCAATACTGCATATTTTTAATGCATTATATATTCCACCAGTTTTCATTAATTTTATGTTCACCATATCTGCAGCTCTATTTTCTATAATATTAATAGCGTCTTCAGGTGAAAAAACACTTTCATCGGCTAAAACCGGTATAGATACATTATCAGTTACAAATTTTAATCCTTTAATATCTTTTGCATATACAGGTTGCTCTACTAATTCAATATCTAGTCCTAAATCTTCCATATTTCTCAATACCCTAACAGCTTCTTTTGGTGCCCAGCCTTGATTTGCATCAATTCGTATTCTTACATTTGGTCCTACTGCCTCTCTAATTGCTTTTAGTCTAATAATATCTAATTCCCAGTCCTTCCCTACTTTTACCTTCAATGTTTCATATCCCTTTTTAACTGCTGCAATACTGTCTTCTGCCATTTCTTCTGAGGAATTAACACTAATAGTAATATCTGTAGTAATTTTATTTCTATATCCCCCTAAAAGTTCATATAATGGCGCCTTATGAAATTGACCGTATAGATCATATACTGCCATATCTACTGCCGCTTTAGCATTGGAATTTCCTATTAAAGATTTATGTATTCTATACATAATCTCTTCCATATTTTTTATTTCCAATCCAATAATATTAGGCTTTATAAGCTCCATAATTGCCCACTTTATAGAACCAGTTGTATCTCCAGTAATTACTGGAGTAATGGCTCCTTCCCCATAGCCCACATGACCTGTGTCTGTTTCAATTTTTACTATTACATTTTCCAATACATCTAACTCCCTAAGGGCAGTCTTAAAAGTTTTTTTCAATGGTATTTTTATTTCTCCAACATGAATATCTCTAATTTTCAAAATGACCCCTCCCTTACTTAATTATTCATTATACCACTATTTAGCATCTATTTAAAGTGTTAAGGTGATATAAACAATTTTCCACAATAAATATTGTCTAAGAAAGTTGTCCCTGTAGAAGTCTTTATATCCAAAGTTGTTATATCTGTTTTCATAACTTCATTATATTCTAAATTTCCTTCTTCTCCTTCATAATAACCAGCAAATTGATGAATAATATAGTATTTTCCTTCATGTTCTCCAAGATAAATCATAGTATGCCCTGGCATATAAAGGGTTGTTCCTGGATAATTTAGAAAATCTTTAATTCCATATACTACTCCTAAATTATCCATACTCTGTTGTAAAGTATTTCTAGGAAGATTTATTCCAAAAGTCCTATATATGTCCATTATAAAAGCAGAGCAATCTCTTGTATTATTAGTTCCGCCCCACCCATATTTTTCACCTTTAAACTTAAAAGCTTGTGTAATAATACTTTCTATACTATAAGGAAGGTAACCTTCAGAAAAGTTATCAGATTTAGGAATTACCTCTTTCTTAAAAGATAATTTTCCTTCCTCATCTCTTACAGGGAGTAATATTCTCCATTCTTTATCTAACTCTAAGCCTGTTAAAGGAATTTTTACTCCCATATCATAATCAGTGTTATCTATTGTTATTTGCCTATCTATCACTACTATAAAAGGATTATTATCTAAATAATTAAAAATGTCATCTTTTTCACCAATAGCTATATCCTTTATAGGTAACCAGCCAATATAATTATATACTTTAACAAAATACCACTCTCCATCTTTACTTTCATTATATATAATTACAGGTTCCAAGGGATATATTGCTGTTTCAACAAACCGATCAAATTCAATATCCCCCGGTTTCTTATAAACAGGTTCCGAAGTCGGAAAGGTTCTCATTTCACTTCTATTAACTACTAATCCATATTTTAAAGGGTTTTCACTTTCTACATTATTAATATTTAAATTGTCTATTAATTTATTATAAAAATCATTGTCTATTATATTTCCATTTCTATCATATCTATCTTCTTTAGGGATTTTACTAATTGATTGAATTAAATTTATTAGCTCTTTTTCATTTATAGTAGTCTCTTCTTTCAAATTATATAAACAATCTAATTTATTAAAATTTTCATCATTAAAACTTTTAATTTCATTTTCATCCATAAGGATTGAATCTACATTTTTAATTTTGTTTATCCAAAATTCAGGAGTATCCAAGGTTGGTTTTATATTATCTATATCATCTGCTTTGGTAATCTTACTCCCTTGCTCATTAGTTCCTATTAATTCTTCATTTTCATTTATGACTTTTTCATTAGAAAAAATAGTGACTATAATAAATAAAACTATTAAAATAACAAGAGTTTTAAGAGCTTTTACCAAATACTAAACCTCCTAATAAATACTTAAATCTAATTTTTTTGATAAATCTTTTAATACTCCAATAGCTGCTATTGGATTACCTTTTAAATCTAAAGCTGGACTATAGACCCCAATTCCCATTTTATTTGGCACTACACCTAAAATACCACCACCTACTCCACTTTTAGCTGGAAAACCTACATCTATGGCAAATCTACCACTTGCATTATACATACCACTGCTAGCCATTATTGTTCTAGCAATTCTAGCAATTCCTTTAGAAACTATTTCCTCTCCTGTTTTTAAGTTCTTACCATCTAATGCTAATGTTAAAGCAATATTCCCTAAATCCTCACAATCTACTTCTATAGAACATTGTTTAAAATAAATATCTAATATTTCCTCTACATTTCCTTCTAATAAACCTTTACTTTTCATCAAATATGCCATGGCTCTATTTTTATGTCCTGTTTCCTTTTCAGACAAATAAACTTCTTTATTTACTACTAAATTATTATTTGATGTTATTTCTTTAAAAAAATTTAAAAGTTTACTAAACTTTTCTTCTGGGGAACCCCCTTTAACTAAAGAAGTAGTTACAATAGCACCAGCGTTAATCATAGGATTAGCTGGTTTATCTGCATTTGGCATGTCTAATTTATATAAAGAATTAAAATCATCATCTGTGCCTTCTACTCCTACTTTATTAAATACTATTTCTTCCCCTAAGTCTTTTAAAACTAGCATCAATGTAATTACTTTAGATATACTTTGGACTGTAAATTTTTTATTATAATCTCCAGTTCTATAAACATGTCCTTCAATATCAAAAATACAAATACCTAAATCTTCTGGATTTGCTTTTTTTAAAGCTGGAATATAATCGGCTACCTTTCCCTTTTTAGTTAAGTTTTTATTTTTTTCTAATATGTCTTCTAGTAGTTTTTCCATACTTATCCCCCCAAATTTAAGTTTTAGTGCACATCAAAACAGGAACCACCTATGAATTCACGTAATATAGAATTTGGAGGTATAAAATTTTCTTTCTCTATATCTTTAAAATAACCTAAGAATTTAATTAACCTTTTTGCTTCTGAAAAGTATATACTATCCCTATCTACTTCTTCTAACAAAGGTATTATATATTTTTTTAATACTCCTAATTCATATACTAATGCAGAATCAAACATTATATCTGCTTCTTCTTGATAGGGGAATATATTTTTTTCCTCTCCTCTTCTTACTCCATCCCATAATTCAAAAGTTCGCATTATACTATTTCCTCTATGTTCCACATCCCTAACCATTCTTCTAATAATTCTAGTATCAGTAGTAGGAATCCTATTATGCCCATCAATATTCAGTTGAGTTAAAGCACTAATATAAATTTTGAATTTATTTTTTTCCGGAATTGATGCAGTCATTTTAGAATTTAAAGCATGGATACCTTCTACTATTATCGGATGTTCTTCATCTACACAAATTTTCTTCCCTGACATTTCTCTTTTTCCTACCTTAAAGTTAAATTTAGGTAATTCCACTTCTTCTCCTTCTAATAACTTAATTAAATCTTCATTTAATAGTTTTAGATCTATAGCTTCTAAGGCTTCAAAATCATATTCTCCATATTCATTCTTTGGAGTATCTTCTCTATTTACAAAGTAATCATCTACTGAAATAGATATAGGCATTTTACCATTTACCTTCAGCTGTACAGCTAGCCTTTGGGCAAAAGTGGTCTTTCCTGACGATGATGGCCCAGCTACCAATATTATATTTACATTTTTATCTTCACAAATCATATCTGCTATTTGGGCGATCTTCTTTTCATGTAAAGCCTCTGACACTCTAATTACTTCTGCAATAGAATTGTCTTCTACTTTGTCATTTAAAGATCCTAAATAGCCTAGATCTAAAATATTTGCCCAATCTTCCACTTCTTTAAATACTTTTGCCAATTTAGGTTGTTCTTTAAACTTTGGAACTGTATAATCGCTTTCTTCTGTTGGAAATAAGATTATAGCACCAGGATAATAATATTTTAAATCAAAAATGTTTGCATAACCTGTAGATGGAGCTAAATATCCATGAAATCTATCTATATGGTCTTCTATTTTATATATATGTATAGTTTCTTTTTCTATATGTTTTAAAAGTCTAACTTTATCATCATAACCATATTGTTTAAATTTTTCTATAGCTTCATCCTTAGTTTCAAAAAATTCTCCTTTAAAGCCATTTCTCTTTAAACTTTCTAATGTATCTAAAACTCTTTTATCCATTGTAACACCCCTTTTTACATTGTTTTTCTTATTTTTCTATACACTATTATTATATAAGATTTAACCTTTTTCTTAAAGTAAGTTTTGGTCTTTATGAAATTTTTTTATCTTTTTTGAAAAAAGAGTTGCAAAACTTGTCGTAATTTGCTATAATCTTAACGTGGTTATCCCCCTGGTAACCTCAAATAAGATCTCTATTCCCAATACCCCTTTTGAACGGTTTTTTATTACATCCTTAATGGATGAGAGACTCCTAACGGAGTCTCTATTTTTTTGTGTGTTTT
>NFYZ01005728.1_pt1 | contig 29414 bp, 29 predicted proteins | sample 1092561 | NCBI WGS metagenome assembly NFYZ01 (sample SAMN03609887, study PRJNA323583) | gut metagenome | isolation source: feces | host: Rattus norvegicus | place: Malaysia | collected 2013 | reverse complement strand
GACTTGGCTCAATCCATTAAGTACTCCGGTGCCACTGCCCGTAACGTCGGTATGGACGTAAATGAATTGGCCGCTTTTATTGGAGTACTTGGAGACCGAGGTATTCAGGGTTCTATGGCAGGTACTAACTTCTCTCAAGCAATTAACCAGCTGGTTAAGGGTATGAGTAAGAGTCCTGATATTCTTAAGAGTATTGGCCTTAGTCCTGCCGATTTGAAGGATGCTCAAGGCAACCTTCTCCCAATGTATGAAGTTTTCCAGAAGATTGCTGCAGCTACCAAAGGACTTAACTCTGCAGATATGCAAACTACAATGTTCAACCTGTTTGGACAACGAGGTATGCGTGCTGCAGTTCCTATCATTGATGATATTAACTCTGGAGCAAACAAGTATTTAACCATCCTTAGGAATATCAATTCTCAACCAGGATGGCTTCAAAATACTACTCAAGAATTTATGAAAGGTCCAGGATGGATTGCTCAGTTAACTTCTGCATTCGATAACTTGAAGGAAACTCTTGGCTCTACTTTCAAAGAAGTACTTATGCCTTTAGCCCAGAATGTACTGATACCTATAATTAAAGGTATAACCTGGTTAGCTGGTTCTGGTATGGGAAAATGGGCAGCTCAAGCTTTCATGGTACTTACTACCTTCAAACTTATAAGGCTATTCTTAGGTTATTCTGCAACTTTTATAAGGGGAATGACTACAGGCCTTATTTCTGCTTCAAATAGTTCCCGAAGTTTATCAATGGGATTAGGAACAAGCAAAGCAAATGCTGCTTCACTAGCAATATACCTTGAGAGGTGTGCTATGACTATGAATCGTATGGCTTATATGCAAATGGTTCAGTCAGGGGCTATCTCTGCTCGAGGTTATATGCCTATCGGAGGAGGTTATGCTTACCGAGTAGATTCTCGTGGTAGAGGGTACTATGTAAATCAAGCAACTCGTCAAAGGGTACCAGATAGACAGGCTTTAGGTTTGACTCCTCTTGGTATGGGGGGAGCTTGGACTGGTAGAGGAGGTTATGCTCCCCCTACTACACGATTCGGTAGGATGAGAGATACTATGTCTTCACCTATATTCCAGGCAACCCGTCGTAGACTTGGGGCTATGGGAACAAGTGCAACTGCCAGAACTGTTACTCGAGGTATCTTTGGTATGACCCGAGGTATAGGAGCTATAGGTGGAGTACTTGGTAGAACTCTCGGATTCCTTGGAGGTCCTTGGGGTATGGGTATTTCTCTTGCTCTTACCTTTGTACCTAAGATTTTCGATTGGATTAAGGGTAGTAAAGAAAAGGAACCTTCTCCAGAAGAACTTCAGGCTAAGGAAGATGCTAGAGTAGCTGCTATCCAGAAAGCTTTGAGAGAAGGTAAATCTGCAACTATCTCCATCAATCTCAATGGTCAGAATATCGGTACTTATGGTAACGGTGGTACTGCTAACGTTACTATGCCTGGTGGGTATTCTGGATTCGATGATTATGGTATGGAATTTTATTAAAAGAGATTACTATGGCACGGCGTAAACCCAGCGAATACATACATAAAGAGAACTACAAGAACGGTTCTCAAAAAGAAAACGGTAACCCTACTACTCGGTTCATACGTGAGCCGGTTGGTAGGTACGTTATGCAACCCATCAATGATTTCACTAGCCTTGACCAGGTTACAGATATAACTACCAGTGAGCTCAACAAGTTATGGAGAGCTAAGATTCTACTTGACCGAGTAACCAGACCTGCTAAAACTGGGGGAAAGGCAAGTATATCTCCAGAAGCTAAGTTACATAAAAACAATATAAGGGCTGACCGAGGAGTAAATCCTAAAACTGGTATAACAGAATCTTCTATCCGAGTAGATGTTAACCAGGTTGCAAGGGAAGCTGAGATTGCACAAAATGAAGCTCAACGTAATGCTACTAGTCAGGTATCTTTTGTAGAGGATAATACCCCTTTAGCTGAGAGAAAGATTAAGTATGACAAACGGTTAAGTGAGTCATTGAACAAGAAAAGGATTCAGATATATAATATGTCTGCAGACCCAATAACTTACCTTGAACTCCAGACTTATCCAGAAAAGGTAAGCTTCCAAGGAGAGTCTACTTGGGCAGTGATTAACTCTATGGGACGTAACACTCCTATGTATCACTTTACTGGTGCTGAGTCTATCATACAGATGAACATCAGCTGGTTCTGTGATGACCCTGCTAATCCTGCTGATGTTCTTGCAAAATGCAAGCTTCTAGAGGCTTGGTCAAAAGGAAATGGATATATATCTGCTCCCCCTATACTTAAATTAAACTGGGGTGACTCAGAATTATTCAAGGACGAGCTTTTTATTCTCACTGCAGCAACTTATGAATTAAGTAATTGGAGGGGAAGTGTAAAGCAATATGACCGAAAGACCAAGGAACTGGTATTACCAAAAGGATATGTAGATACTAATCTGCTTCCTGCAATGGCAACTCAGGAACTGATATTCCGTAGGGTAAGTGCTACTAACCTTACTCATAACGATATCATATCTCCGGACCTGGTAAATAAAACTAAAGGTATAAACAAGAAGTAACTATGGCAACAACAACTCCATATAACGTAGATGATACCTTCATCCTCAACTATCCTGATGGTGAGTATTCATTGGAAAGGTTAGACAAAACTTATTTGTTAAAAGCCTCTGATGTTACTCATGCTGTGATTGAAGGTGAAACTCTACAATCTATTGCGTTTAAGTATTACAAGGATTCTGGCAGATGGGGAGACATTGCTACCATAAATGAAATCGTAGACCCATTTGATATTGCTCCAGGAATGAACCTTATTATCCCGATGTAATATGGCAAACATAAAAGAGAAACCAGAAAAGAAGGAAGAGGTAAACGGTAAATCATTAAAACCTGCTGATGCTTCTAACCTTCATCATGGTACAGCTACACCGTACATTGCTTTATTTAATGCTTTCCTGGAACCTATAATGAATCCTTTGACTGGCATTCCTTTGGGAGCTTATATGTCAAGGTTTAGTTATAAGTTTGACCAGGAATCAGAGAATGTATGTGAAGCTACCTTTGATACTGGAGACCCTAATACTGCCGACATAGATGAGCTCAAAGAAGGATACGAATTGGGTGTTCAATTTGGGTATATCTATGCAGACGGTACTTATAAATCCAGTAAGCTACACTATCTCAAAGTAAAAGAGATAGACTGCGTATTTGATGACCAAGGAACTCATATTACCATACGTATGAAGGATTCTGCAAATGACTTAAGAGGCTCTGAACCTTATAAGCCTTGCGGAGAAGATTATACTTTCAAGGACTTCCTTGATGGTGGTATGGGATTACTTAGGGGAATAATTATAGAAAAATTTGAATCTGTAGGAGAAGAATAACATGGTACCGAATCCCGTTTTAGTAAGTAATGCCTACATAATGGAGGCTGTACAACCTCAGACTTTAGAGGAACCGGTTGGTAAGAGCACTATACTCTATGCTAACCGGTTTGCTGGCGTTCAGGAGGTTGATGTCCAAGACCCTACTCTGTTGGAGATTCTCAACAGTACTATAGGTACCTCTGGTAATAATGTTCTGGTACAGCTTAAGCAGAAGATGAAAGCTTATCCAGGAGGTCCTTGGTACATAGATTCTAACGATGGAGTAGTTCATGTACACAATAGGAAGTTCACTAATAAGACTGCTCATGTATACACTTACATGGCTGAACCCGGAGAAGTACTTTCTGCTTCATTCCGGATAGTAGAGGTGTATAAGCAAGATACTGCTGGTTTAGCTGCTTATGTAAATGCGGTCAATAAGACTGTGTCTGCTTTGCTTAATCCTCAAGTTGAAAATCCCCCAGAGAGACCTCATACCGTAGACCCGAGTGATTTTGGAAGGATTAGTGGTAGGTATGTTTGTGAACCAGATAAAACTAGAGTTGATGATACTAGGGTTCGTGTCTTGGCTGAGAATTACCGAGTTAACCAAAGAGTTAGGGCTAAGCAGAAAGTTGATAACGATAGGTTTCAAGAATGGAGTTCTAAAACTCCTCAGCAAAGACAGGCTATCAGAAATCAGTATTCAGACCAAGCTTGGGATAGAGCAGTAGGCTCTGGCTTAGAGGCTAGAGTCCGTGAAGCTCCCGAATACAGGAATCTCATTATTAAGTGGGATTACTATAAGCAAATGTGTGAAGAACACGGTAGTAATTCTCCTCAAGCCCAGAAAGCTTGGCAAGAATATAAGGGAGCTGGGGCAGATAGAGCTTATATTTCTGGTATAAATACTCAACAGTATTGGGATTGGCATGAGTTTAATATCTCGGTGGTAAATACATATCAGTATCCAAAATATAGGAGTCAAGGTGGTAGAACCGGAATAAATAACGGAGAGTTAGAATCAAGTAGAAAGAGGTCTATAAGTGCTGCTATAAAAGCCTGGAAATCTTCTCATTCTGGTAGATTTACTGGAGAGCTCACCATTATTAAACAAGGTACTTGGTCTACCGTTAGTCGGCGTATAGTACACCCTAATTCTGGAGTACAGTGGGCTGATGAAGATTATGTTATGAACGAGAAGTGTACTATAAGAGCCAAAGCTTATTCATTATTCTCTAAACCTTATAAATACCCTTTGAGTAGACTATTGGGAGAATATACTTCCAGTGGAAGTGGTAGCGTTAGTAATCCATTAGCTGCAATGCAACAGGCTGCTGCTAATATAGGTAGGGGTAAAAAAGAGAAACAGCTTCAAGCAACCATAAGGGTTATTGGTAATCCTGAACTAGAGTCAACCCAACAGTTTACCATCCAGAATGTTGGTAAAAAGTATTCTGGAGTTTGGTACATAACCTCAGTAGTACATACCTTTGAACATGGCCAAGGTTATACTTGTGATTTAACTTTATCCAAGCAAAGAGGTAAGTCTAAAGTATCTGGTACAAGCGATGAGATAAATACTCGTAACTATACTTCTGGCTCTGGAGGTAAAACTACTTCTAAAAATGGTAGGCCTAAAGCTAATAGAGTACCTTCAGATAAATATACTTATCAGGATGCTATGAACGAGCAGTGGACTGCAGAGGAGGCTTTATATATTAAACATGCTGTTATGAGTCAGCCAGATGAAGCTTCTGCTCGTAGAACTCTGGAAGCTCAGTCTTATAACGTTGCTGATAAGAACATGTATAATCATCAGAATAATACCTCATCATCATACGTAACTATGGGTAATGGTACTGTGTCTGGTAGATATTCTAATAAGTATTCTGGAGTGAAACGTGAAAAAGTACGTTTGCCACAGCAAGCTTTGAAAGTACTCGAGGATTACAAACGTAATAAAGGTAAATAACTATGTCAAACTTAACTCAACATATAGTAGATGAAGGCCTTGATTCTACTGGAAGGTATTACTCAATATACCGGGGAGTAGTATTAAGTACCGATGACTCTATGCAAATGAATAGGCTTAAAGTATATATACCAAGCCTTGACATAATGGAGTGGGCTTTACCTAGAAATCAGCACGGTTCTACCAACTCTGGTTTCAGGCTTTGCCCATTGCCAGACTTCAATGACTTGGTATATATAACCTTTGTCAACGGTAACCCTGGAGAACCTCTTTGGGAATTCCATGGCTGGGGAGCAGAACAGATGCCCGATGAATTTCTCGATGAGAACGTATGTGGTATCATCACTCCTGGCGGTACCAAAGTCCTCATAGATGATGCTAATGGTTTGATTACTATGTCTACTCAAAAGGACATTGTTATCAAAGTAGACTCTGGTGACGGTAACGGTATTATTCTTAATGCAGATACAATAAGATTACTAGCAAATGACCAGGCCATCATAAACAACGGAGAAAATGGAGTACCTAACATTGTAGAACTTACCCAGAAGCTTAATCAGTTAGTACAGGAAGTAGAACAACTTCGTTCTATGTACAACTCCCATACTCACCCAGGAGTAATGGCAGGTCCTGCAGCTACTAGTCCTACGGCTAATCAGGTAACGAAACCAATTTCCCAATTTAATAAAGAAGATTACGAAGATAAAACCTTTTTACACTAATGGAAGAGTACAATCAGAACATTGCAGCTATCGGGATTGGTGCTATCTTCCCGATTGAGCTAAAGGAAAATTCTCAAGGCCAGACTGGGTGGTATCCTGTTTATGGAGACCCAAAACTGATTGAGGAAAACATAAAAGCTTTGCTCCTGTATGAGATTGGGCAAAGACTTCGCCAAGAGGACTTTGGTACAAGGCTAATCGAAGTATTAGAAGAACCTAATACTTCGGCTTTGTCGTTTTTAGTCCGAGAGTATATAATGCAGGCTTTGAATAAGTTCGAAAGCCGAGTACAGGTCCTCAGAATTTCATCAACACGGCTTAATCAAAAGCTACATATATTGTTAGAGTTTAGAATTATAGACTTGAATCTGGACTCTTTCATAGAAGCTCAGTATAACCTATAAAATTAAATAATATGGCAGATAAATGGACAAACCCTAAGAGAAGAAGCTTTCAAGCCATACGTCAGGATATGGTGGCAAAGCTCACTTCTATAACTGATTCTGAGGGCAATCAGTTAATCACCGACATTTCAGAAGGTAACATTCTTATCATTATCCTGTCGTTGTTTGCAGGTATAGCTGAGATGTTGCACTTCTACATAGATAATATGGCTCGTGAAAGTTTCCTTAGTACTGCTCGTCGTTATGACTCAGTAGCTGCTATCGGAGACTTGGTTGACTATAAGCCTAGAGCTGCTAATGCTGCAACTGTAGACGTAGTACTTACTCGTCAACTGGATGGGGCTTTAACCCAAGTAAACAAGGTAATCACTCACGGAACTATCTTCAGGGACTCAGGTGGTAATCCGTGGATGGTAACTGAAGACACTGTATGGGGAGCTAACCTTACTAAGGTAGTAGTACCGTGTATTCAGCATAAGCTCAGTACTACTGATGCGGTAAATGGTACTCAAACCAGTAAGGACGGTAACATTATCAGTCTCTCTGGTTCTGGTGATGGAGAACAAATAGAACAAGGAACATTATCTCTGGTACTTGGTGGAGAAGCTTGGACTGAGGTAAATACCTTTGCCTATTCTAAGCCCACTGATAAACATTTCCGTCTTATATATAATGCAGGGTATTACCTTCAGTTTGGAGATGGTAAGTTTGGTATGGTAATGCCTAAGAACAAGAGTATCTCATTAAGCTACTACCTTACTAAGGGTTCCAAAGGAAATGTAACTGCTAACTCTCTTACTATAGTACCTGACTCAATTGTACCTATGGGAAAAGACGTCAAGGCTTCTAACCCCTATGCAACTGCAGACGGTATGGACGTAGAAGGTATGGAAATCCTAAGAACCCATATAGGTATTCATACCCGTACTATTGGGGTAGCTATCACCAAGCAGGACTTTGTAGACCTTGCTAAACTGGTACCCGGAGTAAAGGATGCGGCCGTAGAATATATTTGCGGTCGTAAATTAGACTTATATATAAGTCCTGGTAATTCAGATACCAATGGTAACACAGGCATTGCTTCTAGTGCTCTTTGCACTAAAGTATTGAATTATCTTAAGGAGCATTCTCCACTTACTACTTGGATAAATGTATATGCTGCAGGCATTGCTCAAATCAACTTGGAGCTTGAGGTAACTGGCAAACCCTCCTTCTCATCAAATGAGATTAGGACAAGTATCCTCAATGCTTTGTATGAGGCTTACTCTTATGCTAAAGCTCAGATAGGTGGTAAGGTAAGAATCTCCGATATCTATGCTATGGTAGACAATCTGCCTGAAGTAGATTACCTGTATATCAAGAAGTTCTTCGTTAGTCCTTGGCCTACAATTATCTATGGAGATACTCAGCTCCAGTTGGCCTTCGGAACTAATGGTATAGAGAAAGCTTCTGGTAGGGTGGAATACCTAATCGTATTCAATGAGGATAAGGTATGGGATATCTATTCTAAGACCGGAGGCTATGTACATAAGGGAATCAGCTCTGACTCTTTCAGAGTAGAGGACTACGGAAACGGCATGATATTCAATATCACTTTGAAGAACCGTAACAGTATCACTGAAGGTTCTAAATACTCAATTACTATCTCAGAACCCAATATGGATTATGAGGAGCCTGGGTTTAACCAAGTGGTATTTGATGATGCCAACTTGTTGAAACTTAAAATCCGAGAGACAGTATGATAGACATCAAACATCTCATAGATTATTTGCCATTCTATTATAAGGAGCGAGATACTTATAAAGATGGCAATGGACAAGGCATTTTAGAGAAGCTTCTAGAAATCTGTGGAACTTATTTCCAAGATAATATAAAGGCGGAAATAGACAATTCTCTAGATATATTGGACCTGAGTAGTGCTTCTGAGTACTACTTGGGCCTTTTATGGGAAATGTTGGGCCAAATGCCTTTTGCTAGAGTAGGTAGGAATCCAGGTCCATTGAGTTTATCTCTTGAACAGCAAAGGAACCTGATTAGGTATACTAATACCCTGTTAAAGATACGTGGAACCGAGAAGTTCTTCAAGGTAATGTTTGGTATATTCAACAATGAATCCAACAATCTCGGTATTACCATTGCTTCTGATGACCCAGGATGGGAAAAAGACCTAAGAGAAACCACGGTTATCAACTACCCTTACTTTGATACTGACTCTTTCGATGATGACAATATTAGTATGGATGAGTATTATCGTATGAAGCAGTGTATCAATGTAACCTTTAACATTACTGGCAAGATAGAAGACCAGGATAAACCTGCTTTGAAAGCCTTCATCGAAAGGTTTGTTCCATACTTTGTTCATCCAGTAGTGGTAATTGATGGAGAGTCTATGGAAGATACTTATACTCTGAAGCTGTTTAAGTACGATAAGCTGAATTACAGATGGGAAGAAGCTGGAGATTCTACTACAGTACAAGGAGACATTGACCTTATGTTCAAGGTAGAAATATATGACAGCTTCGATAACCCGGTATCTAAAGACTTTGAATCTTGGCTTGGTCCAGGAGTTAAAACAAAACGTACTTCTACTTACTACTTCACAGTTCAAGGTATGGTAAGTGATGCAGATATATACCACTTTAAGTTGGGTAACCAAGATATAACTCATACCATAAGTAAGATTAAGGCTGTGACTCCGATTTATAACATCACTACTCCGGAGATTATATCAGAGAATAAGAAAATCACTGCTGATAATCCTACTGTAACTGTAAGGGTTAAGGCAACTAAACTCCTTCACGGTATAAATGTACCTGTCAATGTAATCAATAAAACTACTAACCAAATTGCCTTAGCTGGTGGTGACGGGTATGCTATCTTTACCATAACTGCAGGAGGAACTTACAAGTTCTCCCCGAGTCCTTCATACTCTGTAGAGAGCTCAATTACTATTGAGCAAGTGGCTGTGGTAGAAGATGCCTATGATGTATATGTCAGAAGAACCGTTCCAGAAATGGAGACTAATTGGTCTAAGCATTCTACTGCTTCTCTTAAGGGTAATGGTGCTCGTATAGGTATCTTCCAGGTAAAACTTGTATTTAACAAAGTACCTCAAGAATTGAAGTATCAAGGTCAACCATTAACTGCTGATAAATTATCCTTACTTACTGAAGCTCAGGCAAAAGCTGGTATGTCAGCAGAGGACTTTGCAAAGGTACAACCCATTATACAAAAGGCTGTAGCTACTGTATACAGCATACCCTCGACTTCTATTCAATCTGGGGGATATTGGAACATACCTAATACAGGAGCTTATCAGATACTTCCTAAGTATGGTTCTCAGGATGAAAATCTTTGGGCAACCGTTAGTAAGACTATAACCTTACTTTCTTGGAGAGTAAATATCCTGGATGGTACTGCCGAGAAACTGTCTATGGAATTTGAGATAACCAATGAACATCAAACGGTAGAGGCTACTGTACAGATTAAGCAAACCAGTACTCCGTTGCTGGGTACCTCAGAAGCTGACAACTCTCTTAAATCATTGGGTATCACTTTACCTGATGGTACCACTGTTACACTCAAATATGAAGATACTAAGGTAGAGACTACTGACTATTCTGTATCTTGGATTGATAAATCCGGAACTAATGGAATCTATAAGGTAAAAGTAACTTCTAAGATACCAGGAACCTTCTCCTTCAAGATGCAATCTGGTAACAGTTCTATGGCTTCTATAACTGTTAATGACGGTAGAGTCCCTGACCATTCAGAAGATGAGGTAACTGGTATTCTTATACTACCAGTAAACAGTAACGGATGGGTACCAACTATTTCTGAGGATTTGATAGAGTTAGGTAGAACCTATCAGTTATCTAAAACTGATACCGAAGCTAAGTTCCGTATTGTACCTGCTTATCGTAACTCAGATGGTACTATCAAGGTATACGATACTGAGGCCGATGAGTTCGGAAAATATATAATGCCAGACGGTAGTGAGGAAGATTTAGGTACTACCATTACTCTTAAAGATGTCGGTACGTATACCTTTAAGTACGAGCTAGAGCCTGCAGACGAAGACGAAGGAATACCTGCAAAGTATTCTGAAGTAACTATAGAAATTAAGGATTGGCAATCTACAGTTATCATAGAGGTTACTCCATCAACAGGAGCTCTGAGAAATGGTCAAGCTACTGCTACTTTGAGAGTGTCCAGCAACAAGCCTACTGATACCTTATTGATTAAGGAATTGGTCACTGGGGATACTTATAAGGACGGTGATACATTCACTGCTCACAGTGTAACTCCGGATGATAAGCCTTACACCTTTGTACCTGTAGTTAATGGTAACGTAGTTGAAACAAATCCTGATGGTAGTTCTACTAAGAAAACCTTCAAGGTAATAGACCCCACTGCTATCACAGTTAATCCTATTAAGCTGGAATGGGGTGCTGATGAACTCACTCCTAAAACTATCACTGTAATTCCAGGTGATGAGTCTACAGAATGGGTTGTAGTATTAACCGATTAAACCTCATAAAAACTTATCAAATATGAAGAAGATAATTGCTTGGCTTAAAGATAGTCACAGATGGCAACACTTAGCCGGTGGCTTGGTTATCGGGTTAGCCTCCGATAGTACCTACTGCGCAGCTTTTGCAGGATTAGGTATAGCTTCCGCACTCGAGTTCAAGGACAAAGCTTGGGGGGGCAAATGGGACTGGATTGACTGGGGTCTTACTCTGGCCGGTGTATTTGTCGGACGCTTAATTCGTATCATCTTATGACTGACGCTTCTCAGGTAACCGAAGTAGCAAAAGGCATAACTGACTATGGCTTAGCCGTAGTTACTTGTGCCTTTTTCCTCTTAATCTCTGCTACAATGATGGTAGCCTTATTCAAATGGTTTAAGGTTATCATCACACGTATCATGGATGACAATAAAGAAGGTATGAAAAGTGTACTTGATGAAACCCGTAAACAGAACGAGCTTCTCAATGACCTTTCGGAAGGCTTACGTTCAGAAACCTTATTGAGGGTAACTAATGTAGCTGGAGCTTTCTTTGATTTGTCTATAGAACATGTATGTAGATTGATTAAAAGAATTAGGGAAGAGAACCACATTCAAAACAAGGAAGCTACTGCAGAAAAGATTCGTAAAGCCCTGAGGGTTATCCATGATGACCGTAATACCAAGTTCAACTCATTCTCATATAGGGGAACTCAGCTATCGGCTTATTGCACTGATGACTGGGTTGAACAAGTTGCTCAGGTCATAGAGCTGGAGCTTTATCATGAAGACGGTCCTAATAATAAAAGGGCTTACACCAATGTAAAGTTAGCTTATGATGATATCAGAACTGACTTCTATCAACGATTAACTAAATAAAGTAATATGGCACAAGAAGTTTATTTTAACTATGGCGATAAAATCCGTTCTCGGAGAATTGCTGAAGCCATAGGTATACCAAGCGGTATTGGACCTATATGTGGGTTCGGTAGTGCTAAGGTACAGAATGATACTCTCTTAGTATATCCCTATGCTTTGGGAGATTCTAGTTCTGCTTCTGAATTGGAGGAAGACCGAGACCCTCTACGTTTTATAACTCGAGGTAGGATTAACAGTAGGATTATCCCGGGAGAGGATATCACTCTACCAGTATATGCTCTCATCGCAAGGGATGGAACGGTATGGAGAAGTACTACAGAAAATAATAACTGTATAAGTGTACCTATCTCAGGTACTGCTACTCAGCAGGTATTACTGTTTGCAGCTCACAGCCCTATTACTGAAGCTGTAGACAATCCAGTAACCTTCAAAGCTTTCTACAATAACTCAGGAGTTGACTTCTACAAGATATACAAAGAAGCTTCAGATATCTACTGGCCTAAGACAGATGCTGACTTGGTAGGTAACATCACTAATGTAGATGAGGACGACCCGTTCCTAACCTCTAAGTCTACCTTTAATTTCCTTGAGGAAAAGGCCAAGAGTGCTATACCAGAGTTCAATGCAAATATCAATGCTTGGGTTCTTATCGGTATCTATGGAGAAGGTTACAATGAACAGACTCAGAAAATAGAGAAGTTCTCGATTGTACCATATCAAGGTCAGGGAATTGCTGCTTTACCATATTCCTACGGAATCCACAACTTCTTGGTAAAAGCTCTTAACCGATTGGAGACATTCCTTTTCCAAGACCTGCCCTTGAAGTCTGACCAGAGTCGCTATACTTCATTATATGAATATATGGAGGCTCAATCTAAACGTTATACTTCTGACCTGGAAGCTGAAGTTGCTAAGCTTAAGGAAATGGTAGAGCAGAACATCCTGCAACCAGGTAGTATTATCCTTTGGGATGGGGACCAGGTACCTGACGGTTGGGAAGATTATTCAGTTGCTGCTGGTAGAGTAGTAATTGGATATGCTGGTACTGGAGGTATAAATACTGCTCAAGGCATGATGCTCACCAGAGTAGGGGATGTGTATAATCCTAAGGCAGATAATGGGCAGTACACTTTCACTATCAAGGGTCAGGATTTGCCTAAACACTTTCATGCTGTAGGTTTCATCGGTCGAGAACTTGAGGATAATTCTAAGGGTGGAGATAATGCTTATCTTACTAACTTTGGTTCAAGGAATACTGGTATCAACGGTCAGTGGGAAAGCAAGCATAACGGAGGAACTGTATACACTAATGGTGCTCTTCGTACAAGTCTTAACCTTAGTACGGTATCTGACTCTGGTTCTATTACAGAAACCTCTAAGGAAACTCTGGATATAGACAAGCTGGTTCCTGCAATCACTCTGCGCTACATACGTAAGAGTAACTCATACAAAACAATCACACAAACCTCTGAATAAAGCTTGTTCTTTTTGCCATAATTTTTAGGTTGATTGGACGGGAGGGCTCAGTAATGGGTTCTCCCGTTTTATGTGTTAATCGAACTTGATTTCTTCTCTAGCTCTTTCCATCCAATACCTAATATCTTCTCTGAGTTCTCCTATCCATTTAACTGATGAGCGAGTCTTAGGTAGGTCAAAGAACTCTGCAATAACTATGTTAGTAACTCTTGGTCCTAACATTCGTTCTTCTACATAAGGTGGTGGATTAGTAACTACTTGCCAAACCATATAAGCATCATCTGATAAATGCTCTTTCATATACTGATGAACCTTTTCCAGTAATTCCTCTCGGAAAACGGTTTCCTCGGTATCATCTATGTATTCTTTGCTGTCATCGAATAAATCATCCAATGAAGCTAAACTCTGATTGAATTCTGCTCGTTCGTTATAAGCATACTTGAGGAGATGGACTTTATAAGTGGATAGAGAACGTAGGATATTAGCCTTGAGATGTTCCTCACTTACTTTTCCGTAGTACTTGTTGAAGACGAAAAGCATCTTGTCTTCAAATTGAGATTGAATGATGTCAGGAGTTACGTTATATCTTCTTGCATCAATTTGCCTAACCAGGTTCTTTATGACCGGTTTGCAAAGCTTGTAGAGCCTATTAAATAGGCTCTGGTCGTAGCCCTCTTGCATAGGTTTGAGTCTATGCAATTCTGAGCCGTCGTTTCCATTAGTTCTGTTCATTGCCTTGACTAAATTAAATTTATTTTGATAGTGCAAAATTACTCTATTATTTTTATATATGCAAGGAAATTTTCCAAAATTTCACCTAAGAGCTGAGGATTTGAATACTGGAGTAGAAGTGGCTACCCTCTGGTAGTAAACCGAGACTAGGTAGTTCTATATATTATAAATAATTAAACTCTCGTAGAAATGGCCAGAAAGAACAAATTTAAGTTTGAGTTCAATACTGACTTTCAATTGGAGATTCTTAGGTTTATTGTCCAAGATAAAGAAGGAGGTTTGGTCCTGAAAAAGATAAAGCCAAGTTATCTAACTTTAATCGAGCATTCAATTATTGCCGAGGGCATAACTAAGTTCTTCAAGAAAGAAGGTAGAATTCCCTCCAAGAATATATTAAAGGAGGTATTAAAAGATTTACTAGAAAGTAAGGATTATGTAGATTTAGTAACTAAGGATGATGTACCAAATATCCTTAAAATAATCGATAATCTTTACACTTTACCGTTGAGTGACCGGGATTATATCCAGGAAAAGGTTTATCAGTTCGTAACTTATATAGGTGTTAAGAATTTGAATGAATCTTTGGACTTAAACGATTTTACTCAATATGAAGAGTACTCTCGTAAACTGGAAAAGATACTCCAACAGTCTAAACCTAAGAAAGAAGACGAACCGTTATATCTCACCAGAGATTTGGTAGATAGGCAATTCAAACGTCAAGCAGACCCTGCAATTATACCTTGTCCTTTTAGGCAAATAAATAAATTAACTAATGCAGGAGGATTCCCTGCTCACTCAATAGGTGTTTTACTGGATAAACCTAAAGCAAGGAAAACCTTCTTCTTGGTGAACTTAGCTTTGGGTTATCTTCGTATGAAGAAGTCGGTTCTATACATTGATACAGAGAACGGTAAGGACCAAATCATGGACCGTATTATCCAAGCTTCAATCAGTAAAACCAAGAAGGAAGTTTACTCAGGAGAATATGATGATTTGGAATCCAGACATATCAGAAAACTTATGAGGTTTGGGGTAGAATTGGTAGTTGAAAGAGTTCCTGCAATGGTAACCGACTGCAATTATATTACTGAACTTATACATAAACTAGCAAACCAAGGGATTTATATCAAAGTAGTTATTATAGACTACGGAGCAAAGCTTGCCTCTATAAATCGGGACAAGGAAGATACCGAGAGAATCTCTAATGTATTTATAGACATGCAGAACATGGCAGAAGCTGAGAATCTGGATATGATATGGACAGCTAATCATATTACCCGTGAAGGTAGCAAACACAGAGCTACTAGATACGATGAGAATGATATTGCTAAGTGTGTTGATATTGTTCGTCATGTTCATGTAATCTATGGTCTTAATGCTACTGAACAAGAGGATAAGGACGGTATACAGAGATTGGAATTGGTAGTTCAACGAGATGGTAAACCCTCAGGAAGAGCTTTGTTTCATGTAGATATTGAGAAGCAGAAAGCTAAGGAGTTCACCATAGAACAACGTAAGAAGTACGATGAAGTATACGGTGGACAACTGGATGAAATGATTGCAAAGGCTCCAGGCAAGAAAAGTAATCCGGATGCCAATGCCGATAAGAGAGCACATACAACTGGAGACATATAACAAATAAAATATAACACAATGGAAGAAGTAAAACCCATCATTGTCAAGGGAGTTTATTCTCCTGAGGCATACAGAGAAGCTTTAAGCAAGTCTGAGCTGTCTTTGGATGAAAATCAGAAGAAGGCAGTAAAACAACTGTCCATGGCTTTAGGTATCAGTGCAAGTGATATCATCAAGGCTATACAGTATTTCGTATATGACAGAAGTTTAATCATCACTAATCCTCACCGTCATGATAAGGCACTATAAGAAGTTCAAGATAGAGAAGAAACTTGAACAAGTTAGGTATTCACCAGATGGTAATCGTAGTCATGAGATTCAGGAATGGGGAGTAAACATAGGTATGTGTAGAACTTCCGAAAACTACACCGAATCCTTAAGTCCTATGACTCTAACTGACCTCATAAGACTACGTAGGGTAATAGACCGAGGGATTAGAATCTTAAGGAGACCCAAGTAATGCAAGTCACTAATGAATTTAAGAGTAAGCTTAAGACCTACTTCATAAAGAGGTTAGGAGCTTACGAATATAGAAACGGTTGGATGAAACTTCCTGTATGTCCTTACTGTGGCAGGGAGAATAAGATGGGTATAAACTTATCCACTTATAGGTCCAACTGTTTCAGATGTGGAGAACATCCAAGACCTGCACAAATGGTAATGGATATAGAGAACCTTGACGAGTGGTCAGAACTCCTTAGGTTCTTAAACTCTGCAGATTTTGACACTTATACCTTTCATGAAGAAAAGGTAGAACTTGCCGAAAAGAAGCCAATATATCTCCCAGAGGGTTTTCAGAACATTAAATATGGGGATTCTCAACTGGCTAATACTATGAGAGGCTACGTTAAGAAAAGAGGTTTCGATGTACAAGCTCTTTCACGTATGGGAGTAGGCTACTGCAATGATGGACCTCTTTTCGGATATCTCATCATCCCATTCTATTATAACGGAGAGCTAAGGTATTATAATGCTCGTCTAGTTATAGGCAATGGACCTCGTTACAATAATCCTAATAAAGATATTACCGGACTTGGTAAAGAGTTTATCATATACAATTATGATGCCCTTTATATGTACAGGTCCGTCTATCTATGTGAAGGAGCAATCAATGCCATGACTATGGGAGAACGAGGAATTGCTACTATGGGTAAGGCAATATCTGCTTATCAGATAAACGAGATAATCAAATCTCCAGTAGAACGTATCATCATACTGCTTGACCCAGATGCTAAGGAACAAGCAATAAACCTTGCCCTGAAACTTGTATCATACAAGAAGGTTAAGGTGGTATATTTGCCAGATGATAAGGACTGTAATGACCTGGGTCGAAAGAAAGTATTTAGATACATCTGCTCTACTCATTACCAGGACTACAATGATTTAATGCAATTAAAGAACGAGTTATAATATGAGAGACCCCAGTATACACATTACCAAATCTCAATTCCGAGAATTGCTCAAGGAGTTTGGGATAAATAGGTTTCCTACGGAAAGGTTTTTCGTTGCTGCTAAGCAAAAAGCTGCCACAGCTAGAATAGTAGCTGTAACTAACCAAAGGAATATAAAGAAAGTAAATAACATTGCTCTAGCGGCGCCAGGAGATGCAAACTTAGCCGCAAGCATACTTTATGCAGTACGTATCCAGCTAAAGCATAGAGGAGTCAAAAAGATAGACGAATCAGATAAACGCCAATGGCCTCAAGTTAAGGCTTTGGCAGAGGCTTGCAATATATTTTGTCGGGATTTTGGGTTAGAGACTCGGGAAGGTTATATCCAATATATTAAAATAGGATTTAGCCGTATGGGAAGGACTCTTAGGAATTTCCTTCCCCGTTTAGTTTCAATGGCTCAAAATATATCCGATGATTATAAGGCTCAGAAAGACCTGCTCCAGGATGATAATGCCGAAGCTACAGCTCAGATACATGATTACTATGCTTCAGTTATTGCTGATAGGACCGGTCTCAAGGTAAATTATAAAGACCAACCAGAAGTATACGTTTACTTCAAAGCATTAAGGGACTTCTGTGATAAGAATAACATAGATTATGAATCCTGGATAGATGCTCAGTTTGATGCTTTGGAATGGTGCAATGGTATGCCTGAACCTCAAAGACTGTTAGGTGATAAACCTTATCAGTATTATGTTAAATTTATGTATAAACACAATGTCTCAGTCAAGGCTTCTACCCCTAAGGTAACTGGAAGCTTATGGGACCAAATACGTGGAGACGATGAGTAAGATAATTATTAAGAACTGCAACGAATGCGAGTTAGATATTCCTCAGAAGTACGCCATTAAGTTGTACGAGGATATGTCTATCAAACATCCTCAGGCTTTTTTCTTGAGACAAAGGATTAGGGATTGGGACGGTAGAGTCCATTTCCTAAGTAAGTATGGGAAGTTCAAGATTGGACTTCTTCCTCGTGTTTATAAGAAGTGCCTGGAGTATGGACTAAAGGTTCAGGTCATAGATAACCGTAGACCTATAGAAATACCCAAAAAGCCAGTAACTAAGGTAGGTAAATTTAAGTTACGCGAAGAGCAGGTAGAAGCTATCAACTGCATATTGCATAATAAAGTTGGTAATACTCCTCTACAGGTAGGTGTAATCGATGCTACGGTAAACTTTGGTAAGTCATTGTTGATGTCAGCATTATATTATACCTTCGGAAAGAAGTTAAGGACCCTGCTTATCACTAATGATGCTGATTGGTTCCGTCAGTCCCAGGAGGAATTCAAGGAATATGTTCCTGATGAGAAAGTAACTTACATTCAGGGGAGTAAAGTAATGAATTGGACCGGCTTCAATATAGGGATGGTCCAATCCTTATCCAGGAATTTGAGAACTTACCAGAAGGAACTGGAGAAGATAGACATGGTTTTAGTAGATGAGGCTGACCTTGCTGGAAGTAAGACCTATCAGAATGTGTTATCTCATCTCTATAATACCCGAGTAAGGTTAGGCCTTTCAGGAACTATCTATATGTCAGGCCTTAAGAAGGATGAACTTAAGAACTGGAACCTAGAATCCTTCTTTGGGTTAAGGTTATTCGAGTTCAGGTTAAAGGAATCCATTAAGAAGGGGTATTCTACCAATATCATAGTTAAGTTAGTAGATACTAAACCTTACTATGGTAATGCTGAGAGCCCACATACTACTTACAAGGAAATTTATGATGACATAATCACCAATAATCCTTGTGGGTATTGGGTAGTAAGAGACCGTATAGAGAAAGCTTTAGCCCAAGGCAATATCCCGGCACTCGTAGTTTGCAAGCATATTAAACACTGTGAAAATCTTTGCAGTAATCTAAAGAAAAATCTAGACAAGAGCCTAAACATTGCCTGTGTTCATGTTAATACTCCCGATAAGCAACGCAAATATATAATGCAAAGGTTTAGGTCAGGAGAAATAGATATCCTGGTATCAACCACCATTATTGCTCGAGGCAAAAACTTCCCCAAGCTTAGATATATGGTAAATGCTGCAGGTATGTCCTCAGAGGAAAAAACCATACAGTTCCTTGGACGTTTGGTCAGAACCTTCAAAGGAAAGAATAAAGTATACCTGGACGATATCCAATATCAAGGTAAGTATTTGTCACGTCATTCAAGACGTAGAGCAAGATATTATAAAGATGAGAATCTAAAAGTCATTGATTTGAAGAAGCTCTGGAATAAGTATAAGAGACATATGCCTAATGACCTACCTTTCTAAGAAGGTTATGGTATCTACTAATAGATTATATCTTTTTTCCGTTAGGAGGAAAGATATAAGTCTAAAGGTAATAAGGCATATACTTATAAATATATACATAAAGCCCATTGCCTAACTGCAATTAAGATTCTATGCAAATGAGCTACACTCACAAGGTATACGTTACTTTATGAATAGGTTCTATCTTATAATGAAAATAACATAAAAAGAATATAACAATGGCAAACTGGAAAAATCTTATCGTTAATCCTCCTCGGGAACTAGCCGGATACTTTATCTTCAAGATAGTATCACTCGAGGATGAGAGTAAATGGAACTTCGTTCACGGTTGCATTAAGCCTCCAAAGGACGATTCAGAACCTTTGGCTATACTCTTTCCAAAGGAACAATCAGTAAATCTGGATAAGGAGGATATGTTCAGTATACATACTGTAAATCCAGAACAGTATAAGTACCTTTACGTTAATCTTCATGAGATACTGTAACTATGGATAAGTTCAACCCTTTCAAACCTACTGGTATAGTTTGGCCAAGTAATCCTTACAGGCCAGTAGACCTTGTTCTGCATAATCCCTATGCAGTAAGACCTAAGCCTTTAACGGCAGAGGAAAAGGCTGCTAAGGAAGAAGTCTTCAGAAAGGAATGCAGGGATAATGTACAGAAGATGTTGAAGGCTTTTACATTTGATGAGCACATGCAAATTGCTTTCACTCCTCACGTTATCATAGATACTATATGGTATTTCGTTGATAAGGTACAAATCTATTGCAGAGAGCATAGGATATCTGAAGTTAAGAAGCTTTCAAGAGCTATCAACGAACTCAGAGAAAGGTACAGACAGGAGATGCGTAAGGATTTAAGCCAAAAGCATCTGGTTCAGATACATGAGAAGTCAGTACACTGGAGAGAGCTTAATGCTCATCACATGACGATTATGTTCTTTGCAATGGGTAACACTCTGCTCAAGGAGTATAAGTCTCAGGATTACCTGGACTGTATGAACTGGGCATATTGTGCCATGAAACTATGTAAATTAGGTAAGTCTTATAACGATGAGATAAACAAGATGATTAGAGAACGTCTTGGAGAAGCTAAAGATGCTCCACCTCATTGGATATTGGATAAACTATATGCAATTATGGATGCTTATCTCCCATCAGAGTTCAAGGTAGATGATACCCAAATAGATATCTGTATGGGAATCTTCCGTAACAATCTGAAACAACTAAAATACAGCGAAATATGAGTAAAGGAGTACAAACTAAGTATGACTGTCCCCGATACAATTCAAGAGGAGGTCATTGTATGGCAACTTCATATCAGACCGAGTATTCAGTTCACCGGTTTGGTTGTAAGTATGCTAAAGATATAAGTAAATGTCCTTACAGACCTAAGAAACTGTTTTAATCATGAGAGTAGTAATAGAGAAATTAACCGATTGGGATTTGGTAAAGAGAGCAGCTCTCCAAACTCGTAATCTCAAAATGAAAACTCTTCCTACTGATGAGTGGAAGGTGAAAATGTTGAGAGCTGAACATTCTCCATTGAGATGCTTACACTTCTACATTACGTTCTACGATGTACCTTATTATGTACATGTACATTTGGTACGTCATTTTATGGGCTGTACTTATTTTGTAAGTACCTCTCGTTCTGATTTAACCAATGTAAAGGACCGTTCTCAGAGAAAACAGACAGACCTGGTAAACTTCTCAGTAGATATCAATGCCCAGGCAATCCTCAACATTTCATATAAGAGACTTTGTCATAAAGCTTCTGAAGAAACCCAGCAGTTAGTAAACCTGCTTAAGTGGGAAATGGAAAAGGTAGACACTTGCCTTGCAAAGATGATGGTACCTGCTTGTATTCATCAGGGACAATGTCCAGAAATGGAATCCTGTGGGTACTACAAAACCCAATCTTATCAGAAGTGGCTAAATCTTTATCATAATCTGTATGAAAAAGCTTAAGTTATATCAGAAAGCAAAGGAAGCCTATTATAATGGCCAAGAGATTATGTCTGACTTAGAATTTGACGAGTTGGAGAAGTCTCTTGGCCTTTCCAATGTTGGACCCGTAGGTGCAAGAAGGAATCCTTCCTATACGGTTGAGCATCCTGTATTCATGGGAAGCTTAAGGAAAATCCAAGTCCATGATTATGACTGGAAGAAGTACTTCTCACAAGTTGACCTGATAGTTAATTTTGATAGGGGAGTAATAATTACCCCAAAATATGATGGTTGTTCCTTTGAGGTATTATTCCATCATAATGGTAAAGAAAATGAGATAATTAAGGCTTCTACTAGAGGAGACGGAGAATTCGGTAAAGATATTACTCCACTAGTTAAACACCTTTTTACTAAGTATGGAGGTGTAGAAAGCATACCTTATACTCCAAAAACAGATTCTAAGCTTTGGATGGTAAGGGGAGAAATCCTGGTACATAAACAAATCTTCCAAGAAAAGTACACTGAAGAGTTTGCTAATCCAAGAGCATTTGTATCTGGAACTATCAATGCAGATTGGACACTAGAAGAATTGCAAGGCAGACCTTCTGACCTTGATTTTGTTGTATATGAATATCGTATCAATGACTTTAAGGACCATTGGAAGGATAAGGATTGGACCATACTTAAAAAACTTTGGAAAGGTTCCCCACTTCTCAATAAATTACCTCAGGTATTCGATATTGTGGTAGCAGACATGGACGTTGACAGGTTCCAGGGTATTTATAAGAAAATGGATATCTACCGTCATGATGGACCTTATGCTTTAGACGGTATAGTGGTAAAACCCTTGGATATTTATCGACTGAAGACTCCGAGAGAATATCCTAAAGATTGTGTAGCAATTAAATTTAAGCCTCAGTTATCCGAGACTATTGTTGACCATATAGAATGGAACATAGGTAAGACTGGAGAATATAACCCAGTAGTAATAACTGCTCCTGTACTTATGGACGGTAAAGTTATAAAGAGAGCTTCCGGACATAATTATGGTTACCTGATTAAACATAAGGTCGGAAAAGGAACAAGGTTAGTACTTTCACTGGCTGGAGACATTATACCTTTCATATATAAGGTTACTGATACCTCAGAGTTTTCAGAGGAAGGCCTAAATCTACCAAAAGAATACCGGGTAAATGGTTGTCATTTGATGGCAAGCTTATCAGAAAACTCTAAGAATAAGATACGCTTTATCAATTCTGCTACTACTCTCAATATACCTACTATAGGTGAGTCTAAAGCTGAGCAGATATGGAATTACCTTGAAAGAAAAGGCTTAAACTTCGGTATAACTAACATTCTGCAATTATCCAACAGGATGATATATAGGTCTTTGGGAAGAGGTAAAACTGGACATAATGGGAGAATTGCTTTCCTGGAAGTAGTTGAGAAGTTGACCTTGTCAGAGATAATCCAATCATGTAACTTTAACTCATGTGGTAAAAAGGTTGCCGAACAGATTGAGAATCTCTGGCTCGGATTAAAATCAGATTTCTCCCATCTTCCTCATAAAGCTTATGAATGGGCCTATGATTATAATTCTCCTGAATATATGGAAGTACTTCTAGTACTTAATGCTTTGGGAAAGCAATTATCAGATTTCCATAAAGAGGAAAGTGCTAGCAAGATACCCATAATAATGACTGGCAAACCCCAAAATTATAAAACTAAAGCTGCATTTTTGGAAGCTAATCCCCAATATACCGAGACTACTTCTTGGGATAATGTGCAGATAATTTTTACAGGAGATTTATCTTCTACTTCTAGTAAGATGAAGAAAGCACAGTCTAAGGGAATAGATATACGACTCTACTAACTCACCTTTGATTAGGTATACTATAAGCATATAAATAACTTAATTCAAATAATATGGCTAAAAAGAAGAAAAACCTTCCTGACCTTAGCAAGCATAATCCGTTAGAGCCTTTAGATTTAGCTTCTATAGGTTCTAATGGGGACCCTTGCTTTGGTAAGAATTATGACCTAAGTACAAGCGAATGTAGGTCATGCGGAGACTCAGAAGCTTGTGCTTTCAAAATGAGTCAGCTTATGAATAAAACTCGTAAGCAACTTGAGGCAGAAAATCACTACAAGGATTTGGATATACTTGAGGACGTATCCAGCATTAAAAAGTACATGAGAAAAATGATACGAGCTGGAAAAGAACGTAGAGAGATAATCCAATCAGCTTGTAAGAAGTTTGAGGTACCAAGCCGAGACTTAAGAAAGATATATAAAGAAATCAAAAAGTAAACAAAATGGAAAATTCAAGATTCAGATGTGCTCGAGTAAGAGAGGTAAAACTTCCTCACCGAGCAAACAATGGAGATGCAGGATTGGACTTCTACTTTCCTCGTAATCTCAAGGTAAATGACCTTCTTTCAGTAGAAGCTAATGCTCATTTAGCTTATGTACAGAACGGACCCTTACACGAAGGTCAGTTCACTGCTTCTACCACGAAAGATGGTTTCATTGTAGAACTGTTCATTGCCCCAAGAACCAGAGTACTTATCCCGTCCGGAATTCGGGCATTGTTGGAGCCTAAGGCTTCTATGATGCAGGTAAACAACAAATCTGGTCGAGCAAGTAAGCAGGGACTTATATTCACTGCCCAGGTATGTGATTCACCTTATACTGGAGAATATCACCTGGGAGTATATAACAGTTCCGGAGTAACCCAAAATCTCAAGGCAGATAATGCTGTAGTTCAGATGGTACATGTCCCTGTATACCTTACTGAACCAGAGGAGGTTACTTTGGAAGAGTATGAATCTCTCTCTAAAGGTTGGGGAACTCGCCAGGAAAAAGGAATCGGTAAATCAAGTAACAACAAGTAACATGGACATTCGTAACATTAAAGAATGCCCTCCTGTTGTAGAAAATGGTCAATATCTGGAAGTTATATATGAGTTACAGAAAGACCTGATGGAGGGTTACATAGGTAAGATTGAGAAGAACTTACCTAAATATCCTATCAGTATCAATTCTGAGAAAGGACAGGTAGTACTGAAGGATTTTTCTTCTCGAGTAATTGAGGAAACTGCTGAAGGTTATGAGTCTACTTCTGCTGCACTTGACTTGCTTAGCCAATATGGTTTTAATGAGGATAATATGACTCCAGAGCATTTTGATATGCTCATAAATCACCTTCAGAACTCTAATGAGGAACAGGCTGATGCTTTTGCTTTCTTCGTAGAGTTGATGTTGTATGCTAACATCAGTCCAGAGGATATTTATGAGTATGCTCGTAAGGTACTTGGATATCCCTCTGAATCAGAAATTATTCTCAATGACCTTATGATGATAGGTTATAGCCAGGTAATCAAAGAAGAGTGGGCAGAACCCCAAATGAACCTGTTTAAGGTGGTAAATGACTACAACCTGGAAGCTCATCATAAGGATGTAGAACATGTAAATAGCTACATCCCCGGATTCCGTAATATGAACTTGGAACTTCATGCTAATGAAGACCACATGTTATGGGTGGTAGCTTATCACCTGAATATATCCCGTAACTTCCTTAAGAATAAAACCTGGAAACAGACTCAGGAACTCACTGATGGTCTCAGATACCAGGAGGAAGTGGTAAAAGCTTTCATTGCTTATTGTGGATATCTCATGGCAATGGGATTCACCGATGAGAATTTCTTCGTACTCTTCTTCAAGAAGCACATGGTAAATAAGTTCAGACAAAAATCTGGTTACTAATATGGCAACATTAGATGAATTAGACAACAGGTTAAGAGTAGTTGAGAGGAACCTTAGTTCCTCTCAATCTCAGGTAGATAATCTTGCAGATAATGTACACAATCTCGGTACTAGAATGGACTCTGCAGAAACCAAACTGAATAATCACGAACAGAGAATTCAAACTCTGGAAATGAAAGTGGAGAACCATGAGCAGAGACTTTTGCTTATAGAACAAAGTCATATCAACTACAAGGTATCACGTAATGTGAAGTATCCTAAGGTAGCTACTCAAGGTTTTTATCTGTACATGCCTAAGGATTTAACTTTGGACATAATGATGCAGTATAACCATTCTGTTATTAAACAGAGATGGAACTGGGTAAATAAAATCTTCAATCCTCAGGGATTCGGTAGAGTATCATTTGACCTTGACCGTGACGAAGGTAAGTACATCAAAACAATTGTACTTGGTCAGAATACCAGAGTACTTATTCCTACTGGAATCACTATCCAGGACTTTACTCCTCTCAAATCAGTTCTCAAGGTAAGCAATGAGACTGATAACTCTATCTACAAAGGTATATGTTACGGTATAGAAGTCCTTGAGGGTAGTGATGAGCTTATCATCAGTGTATTCAACCCTACTTCAACCATAGTACCTATCAAGGCAGGAGATATCCTCGTTCAGGTATTACACCTGTTCTCCTATCATACGGTACCTAAATTAGTAACCGAATGAGTGGCTGGAACCGACCATTACAAGGTTTAGAGAATAATGCTGAGGAAACTATCCATAGCCTTGAGTTTGCAACTTCTATGGAGGCTTGGGAAAAGTTGAACGAGGCTTTTCTTAGGTTAGACCCTATGCTATTCTCTAAAGGTGCAGTAGCTAACTCAGGAGTAGCTGTCTGTTACAATGTATTCGTTAAGATTAGGAAAGCTTGGGTAGACCCAGAGTTTGACTATGGCCGTCATTTTAACTATACCGAGTCTAAATGGACGGTACTTCTCAATAACTATCTGGACTTTAACCAGCTGGACCTTATCAAATCCCAACTGAATGTAAAGAAGGCTTCTTACAACCAGAACTACAACATAAGCTACATCTTTAATAATACCCATAACAATGGTAAGCAGTGCTTGCTATCTGCAACCTTCTCAAAAAGATTTGGGGAAGATGTACCTGTTATAACTATGGTTCTCCGGGCTTCAGAAATTACAAAGAGGTTGATATTCGACTTCTTGCTCATTCAGAGAATGGCTGAGTATGTATATGGTAAGAATCAAACAGTACAGATAAATTGCTTTGCAACTCAGATGTATGGTAATGTTGAGACTCTGTTAATGTATGCTGCTCACAAACCACTGAAAAAGGTTTTGAAAGGTACCGATAAGAAAAATTCCTGGATAGTTAGGCTGAATGAGGTTTATGATAAGTTCATGACTACCACTGAAAAGGAAAATTCTTCTTACAAGGTATTCCTTAGGTGTTTCAAAGTTTTACGTCCTGACTTGTACACATATAAACCTTTGCTTGCAAAGAACTTGGTACTAGAAACAGACGATGGGATAGAATATCCTGAGGATGTAATATCTTACTCTCAAAGGAAAGCTTACAAGAAGAAGCTTGCTAGACAGAAGAAAACCAAAACACCGAAATAAGATTCTGTTCTATCTTTAATAAATGCAATAAATATCATAACAACATGAGATTCTACGATAACGCATACGAGTTGATGTCTGAAATGGGCAGAGACTTATGGGAAATGGGAAGAATCAATTCTCCCAAAACCTATCAGAACAAGGTAATCGAGGGTAATGATGAGATGACTACTAAGGAGCTCATCTGCAAGCAGTACGGATTAACTGCATTACCTGACCCCGAGAAGTTGTTCATCTATACCGGTACCAATGACTGGGCAAATGCTGAGTTTAGAGAAAGAATTTCCGGTAAGCAGCTCAATCCAGGTAAAGCTTGGGAACTTAATCCCGGTATGTGGGAAGAGTTCCTGGTAGAAACTGCAAATGGTCGCAAGTTTGATTATACCTATGCAGAACGTATCAACCGTAAGAACGGTCCTTACGATGATGACGGTACCGTCCTAGAAGAGGTTATCAACTTGCTCAAGCAGGATAATGACACCCGCAAAGCAGTTCTTCCTATCTTCCTCGGTAGTGATACTGCTAATTACGACGGAAGCTGCCGTATCCCTTGTTCAATGTACTATGACTTCCTCATCAGGGATGTTGGAGAAGGTAAGCAGTTGAACATCACTTATCATCAAAGAAGTGCTGACTTCATCGGTCATTTCGGAGATGATGTATATCTGACATGGTGCTTAATGGAATATGTAGCTGAGAAGGTTGGGGTTAAACCCGGCTATCTGTTCCATACCATAGACTCTCTTCATGCCTATAAGAGAGACTGGCACTTCCTGAAAACTTCGATAGACGAAATCTAACAACTAATTATTGGGCAGTAGGTCAAAGTACTTACTGCCCTTTCTCATTTTAATAATATGCAAACAAGGTATCACATAATAAGTTCCAAGGCTGAGTTAATTAAACTCATACATGCCTGTAAAAAGCTTGGTTATGCTTGTGTGGACTTTGAGACTAATGCTGAACCTATATACAACAAAAGTTTCAAGCCCACTATACTATCTGTTACCTTTATGCCTGGTTTTGGATGCTCTATACCTCTTGACCATTTCGAAACTAAAGACTATACGGAGTCTGGTTGGAATTGGAAAAAGATGATTAAGCTTTTCGGTAGAGAGGTTATAGAAAATCCAAATGTAGTCAAGATGTCCTGGAACGGTAAGTTCGACTTCCAGATTTTTGAAAGGTATAATATCTATCTCAGAGGTACAATGCTTGATGGAATGCTTGCAAAGTATCTACTCAATGAGGAACGTCCAAACGGTCTGAAGGATATGGTAGATAGGTATATTCCTGAAGCTTCAGGATATGAGGCTGATAAAGGATTTGATAAGATTCCTTGGGACCAGAAACCTTTGGACCCTTTATGCAAATACGGATGTCAAGATACTGATTATACTTTCAGGTTAATGATATTTTTTGAGAAGAAGCTCATAGATAATGGCTTATATTCTCTGTACAGGAATCTTATCATGCCTGCTTCACGAGTACTACAGGCAGTAGAGAAAAATGGGTTATATCTCGATAGAGAGTTTAATCAAAAGCTACTTGAAGAATATAAACCGAAGATAGACCAAGCTCTAGAAAATATCTATACGTTGCCTAAAATGGTGAAATTCCAAAAGCAATATACTCAAAAACGTATAGAGAAGTACATTGAGAAAATTGAGGAAGAGTTGGCTAAGCTTGACCCAAACGACCCAAAAGATAAAAGGAAGATAGCTTCACGTGAACAAAAAATATCTAATGTTCGTGCAGGAGTATTTTCTAACAACAAGGAGAGGGACTTGGTAAGAAGGATAAACCTTAACAGTAATCTTGATATCAAATGGCTGATGTACTCAGAAGAAGGTTTTAACTTCCCAATACTTAAGTATACTGATAGTGGAGCTCCATCTGCAGATGAGGAAACTTTGGTAGAACTTCGAATGCAGGTAAAGAAACCTGATTCCCCTAAGGCTGTATTCCTGGATAATGTCTTAACCTTACGAGGTTTGGAGAAAATGTACAAAACTTACATTGAAGGATGGAATGAAAAAGTCCAGGATGATAATTGTCTTCACGGACAGTTTAAGATTCATGGGACTACTTCTGGAAGACTTTCATCTGCAGAACCTAATCTTCAACAGATTCCCAAAACTTCAGTAGACCCCAACATTAAGAAGCAACTTATTGCAAGGCCTGGTACTTTATACATGGCAATGGACTTCTCTCAAGCAGAGTTAAGAATCATGGCTCATCTTTCTGGAGATGAAACATATCTTACGGCTTTTAGAGAAGGGCAGGACCCTCACTTAGCTATTGCTGCAAAGAAGTATGGAGTTCCTTATGAGGAAGCTTTAGCTGCAATGGATGACGAAAATCATCCTGACCATAAGCTTTGGAAAACTCGAAGGAAACAGGCTAAGCAAATTGCTTTCGGTATTATCTACGGTATTCAGGCTAAGCTTCTTGCTCAGAAATTGTCGGATGTAAAGGCTGGTTTGATAGTATCTCCTCAAGAAGCTCAACAATCTCTTAATGAGTTCTTCCAAGAACATCCTAAGATTAAGAAGTTTATGCAGAAGCAGGAGAAACTCCTTAGAAAGCAGGGATATGTATCATCTTTGTTCGGT
>NFYZ01014055.1_pt1 | contig 29416 bp, 28 predicted proteins | sample 1092561 | NCBI WGS metagenome assembly NFYZ01 (sample SAMN03609887, study PRJNA323583) | gut metagenome | isolation source: feces | host: Rattus norvegicus | place: Malaysia | collected 2013 | reverse complement strand
TATTTGTTCTTCTATAGTATCTACTCCTTCTAAATTTGGAAGTAATAACCCTCGCCTATATCCACTACTTACTATAACACCATATTTTTCTACATCTAATTCCTCTGGAGAAACTATTACTTCAGTAGGTCCTAAAATATCTACGGAATAAGCTAATTCATTTAGCTCATCTTCTACTACCGATGGGAATCTTGGATCTTTTATTCCTGCACTAACAGCATTACTAATTATCTCTTGGGCTATAGAATTTTCTACTGGTTCTATTGTCCCAATACAACCTCTTAATTTTCCATCTTTCTGTAGTGTTACAAAACTCCCTGCTTTTTTCTCTATAAGTCTATTATCTATATCTTTAGGAACATCCATCATTTGTCCTTCTTTAACATAGTATTCTAAACTTCTTCTGGCAAGACTAATACATTTGTTTTCACCTACATGGACTTTCCCTGTAGAATATCCTACTCCAAAGGGTCCTTCATAGGATAAAACACTGGTTTCTACAATACGGCTATCTAAAAATCCAGCCAGTATTATTAAAGAACGAAGTCCACATTCTCCAGCATTTTCTGCTAATTCTAAATCAAAAGAGGCTATAGACTGGAAATCACCTTTTTTAAATAAATCAACAATTTCCTTATCAAACTTTTCTCCTACTGGAGAATAAGCATAAGGCCCATCATTCGAAAGCCTATGGGATAAATCTCCACTGGCAATAAATACTACTTCCTCTTCCGATTCAAGGACAATTCTTTGAAGAATTTTACCAAAACTATATAGTCTTTCAGGTGAAAATAAACTATAAGTAATATGGACTAGTTTATAATCTTTATATTCATTATTTACAAAATAAAGGGGCACTAAAGCACCATGGTCAATATCTAGATCTACTCTACAATCTTTAGCAAACTCTTTGTCTATAGATGCTATGGTTATATCTTCTTTACCAGCTTCATAAAGAATCTTTTCTACTAGCTCTAAATTATTCTGAAACTCAAAATTTACATCTCCTCTTCCAAACTTAGCAAAACTTCCTCTTAAGCTTTCTTCTGCTGATATAGATATTGCATCTCTAAATAATGGTCCATGAGGGGTAATTATAATAATAGTGCTAGGTTCCTTATTCCCTATTTCCTTAGCTAGTTTCCTGGAGCCATCTACAGTCTTCTTAGCTTGTTTTTCTCCTCCTTGACCTATTTCTTCAACAATAATAGGGGGATGAGGAAAAAGATATCCGCCTAATATTTTACCCATTATTTTCACTCCCTTTTATTTAATCTTTTATTTGTTAAACTTCTTAACTTAGCTTTGCATTTATCAAGCTTACCATTTTCTTACTAGGCTTAAATAAAAAGTAGCAGTAGGCACCACTTCTTATAAACTTTCCCATATATATTTTTTCATATTCTTTGGGAAATATGAATTTATACATTGGCTTTTTAAGTCCTTCTTCTTTGTTATAAGGTTCTATATGTACTAGATCTTCTAAATTAAACCTTAGTAATTCAAAGTTCTTTTTACCTATTACTCTATAAAAAATGAATTCTTGTTCAGTTAATGTATAAGAATATTTGGAAAATAGCTTTAATATTATTAAACTGCAAATAAACATGGTCAATAATATGACTATTAAATTAGTTAAATAAGGCCATTTATTAAAATAATTATTACATATAAAGATAAAGAAATCTATTAAAATTACAGAAATTATAATAACTAAGAAAGTTTTCAATACAGATTTGTTTTCTTTTTCTATTGTTTCAGTAAGTTTCTCCATAGTAGTCACCCTCTCTTACAGTATATTTTAACAAAACTTTTATGAAAAATAAATAAGCAGCCTTATACTTTTAAGCTGCTTATTTTACCCTGTAATATACTTTATTTTTTTGAATACCAGATCTAGATCTGGCTTTAGATTTCCTTGCATTTTTTTGTGCTTTGTAATCTAATACTATTTCATTAAAAATAAAAGATTGGAAAATAAGAACAGGTATTAACAGCAGTAGTAATAATACTATCTTCATAGTATCAACTCCATTAGTACAATATTTTTATTCTATACTTTAGGCATATTATACTAAAAGCTAATACCCTTTTCCACTTCTAGATATTAGATATTTTATTCTTCATCTTCGTCAGTTTCTTCGTCTTTTGCTTCTTCATCTTCTCCAATTACTTCTACTTCCATATCGTCTTCTACTTCTTCATCTAATGCTTCTAATTCTTCTTCACTAATTGGTTCTGTAAGTGTTGCTACTACATCATCTGCGTCTCTTAATAATGTAATACTTTCATTGTTAAAGATGTCTAAATCACTTACAAATAATGCAGTATTAAAATCAAGATGCGATACATCAGCTTCTAATTTTTCAGGTATATCTCCAGGTAAACATTCTATTTCAATTTCATCAAGTTGTTGAACTAAAATAGAAGGTTGGATTTCTATGTTTTCTCTTCCTACTAAAGTAATAGGTAGTGTCATTCTTACTGTTTCATCCATACGAAGTTGTTGAAAATCTACATGTAAATATTCATTTTTATATGGATGCTTTTGTGCTTCTTTAACAATTGTTGGAACATCTTTCCCATCTATTGTTAAATGCAATAACCCAGATGAACCAAAGTCTCTAAGAAACTTTTGAAATTGCTGTTTGTTTACTTTTATATGACGTGTTTCTTCTCCTTTGCCATATACTACAGCTGGAACAAAGCCTTCTTTCCTAATTTTATTAAGCTGATTTTTACCGACTTCGTTTCGTATTTCTGCATTCAATTTTGCTTCTGCCATATCCGTTGCCCCCTTCCTATTTTACTCCTTTAAATATACCAAAATTTTAAGGTCTTTGCAAACTTAAAAACTTTTTTATAAAAATTTCTCTATTAAAAATAATAGTATTACTCCCGGTATACCTAAGAAACCTGCTGTTAATGCTGTAAATGGATTAATTACTATTGAAAATCCTATGAATCTACCTAATAAATTTACTATAAATAATAATGCCCCACCTAATACCCCATTTATTATTAGTTTTAGAATAATTTTTATTGGAATTACTAGAAGCATACCTATAAGATATAAGAGGATAAGGCCAATAGCATAGGCCAATATTATACTAAAATCAAATCCCATGTTATCACCATCCCTATATTATATAATATCATTATACTATATAATAAGGGACAAGTTACGAAAATATACCATTTTATTTTTTAGAAATATCCTTTTCTTTAATCTTTTTTAAAAAATAAGTGTATTTTTTCTTAGAAGCTTCCATGTCATATATGGCATAATCTATTAAGTCCGGTTCTGTCACTGTATTGAAAAATTCTTCTTTTTCTTTCCATTCCTCTTCTGCCTGTTTTAAACATTCTAATAGTTCCTCATCTTCACATTTCTCTTTATTACTCATTTCCTTTAGCTTCTTAGAAAGAACCAAAGCAGATTCAATAATCCTTTTTCCTCTTTCTTTATAATCTACCTTTGTAATCCCCATAATATACCTCCATTTCCTTTAACCTAGCTTTATTTTTGCCAAATAAATGGAAGTTTATACATTAGTACCAAAAATAAATGAGTCAGTAGGGACGGTCCTTACTGACTCAGAAAGTGAGTCAGCGAGGACCGTCCCTATTGACTCACTTTTTGAGTCACTGGGGACGGTCCTGAGTGACTCATTAGAAAATTAATTTTTTATGTTAGAATATTCTACTATATGGTATATATATACTATATTAATGAATTTAGAAGTATGATATAATTTTACTACTTAGCCATTCTAACTTCAGTATAAAATATCTTGTTTTTCTATTTTTATTAATTTCGACATTTTCTTATTTAAAGGAGGTATTAATTTGGGAATTTTATCAAGATTTTCAGATATTATGTCAAGTAACATTAATGCATTATTAGATAAGGCTGAGAATCCAGAAAAAATGATTGATCAGTATTTAAGAAATCTCAATCGAGATTTGGGTAAGGTAAAAGCTGAAACTGCTTCTATTATGGCAGAGGAAAAAAGATCTAAAAGACGATTAGATGAATGCAAATCTGAGATTGACAAAATGCAAAATTATGCAATAAAAGCTTTAGAAGCCGGAAATGAGGACGATGCTAGAAAATTCTTAGAAAAAAAATCTACTCTATCAGCTGATGAAACTGAATTACAAAAATCCTATGACTTAGCTGCCTCTAACGCCAAACAAATGCGACAAATGCATGATAAACTTATTTCAGATATAGGTGAGTTAGAAAGTCGTAGGGCTATGATTAAGGGTAAAATGTCAGTAGCCAAAACGCAAGATAGAATCAATAAGATAGGTTCATCTGTAAATAGTGCTAATAAATCCATGTCAAACTTTGATAGAATGGAAGAAAAAGCTAATAGGCTATTAGATGAAGCCAATGCAATGGCAGAATTAAATGCAACTCCAAAAGATGATATAGAAGATTTAGTTAATAAATATGATATTAATCCAAGTGTAGAAGATGAATTAGCAGCTCTTAAAGAAAAATTAAATAATAAGGAATAGTACTTATTAATGAAGGCTGTAGCCAAAGCTACAGCTTTCATAATAATAAGGTATTTTCTCATTAATAATGAGAGGTGAATAAGTTATGATAATACATTATAAATGTCCTAACTGTGGTTCTGATATGGCCTTTGATAGTGAATCAGGTAAACTATCTTGCCATAGCTGTGGAAGAAAAGATAATATAGAAGACTTTTCCGATGAGTTTATTACCACTTCTTTTTCTGATGATGAAGCTAAGGAATATCATTGTGAAAACTGTGGTGCAACTATTATTACAGAATCAAAAACTACAGCTACTACTTGTAGTTTCTGTGGTGCAGGGGTAGTATTAGCTGATAGGTTATCTGGAGCAATGGCACCAGCAAAAGTCATCCCTTTTACAATTAGCAAAGAAGAAGCTATGGAAGCTTTTAAAACTTGGTGCAAAAATGGTCGTCTCACTCCAGATGGTTTTATGACTGCTGACAGAATAAAAAACATAGCTGGTATATATGTTCCTTTTTGGTTATACGATCTAAATAGTAAGGTTCAGGTTAATGCTCTTTGCACAAAAGTTAGAACCTATACTAGAGGGGATTATATATATACAGAAACTAAATATTATGATGTATACCGAGATATTAACCTAGATTATGTAAAGGTTCCTATTGATGCATCTGAAAAAATGGATGATGAACTTATGGATAAACTAGAGCCTTACCATTATAATAAGTTAAAAGATTTTAAAACTCCTTATTTAGCAGGTTATATTGCAGAAAAATATGATTATGATGAAAAGGAACTTCTACCTCGAGCTAAAGGAAAAATACAAAGTTATATAGAATCCTATATTCGTTCTACTATTACTGGCTATTCTTCAGTTAAATATAGAAATAAACAAATTGATACAAGAAAAAAACATGCTTATTATACTTTACTTCCTGTTTGGATGGTCTATTATGATTTTGATAAATCAGAGCATACTTTTGCCATGAATGGCCAAACAGGAAAAGTTGTTGGAAAACCTCCTATTAGCTATGCTAAAATTGCTAAATGGTTCGGTGGAATTGCTAGTGCAACATTTATAACATTAAAAATTCTTTCGTTGATTGTAGGAGGTGAGCTATGGTGAAAAACAAAATAAGTTTAATAATAATACTTTTAATTATTTTATCTTTCTTTAATCCACTTTTAACTAATAAATCCCTGGCTGATTCCAATACAAAACAAAGAATTTATGATTTCGCAAACCTTTTAACTGAAGAGGAAATAGAAGAATTAGAAAGTTTGTCTAATAAGTACAGTGCTAAAAGAGAGACAGATTTTATTATTCTAACAACTAATGACACTAAGGGTAAAGATGTGGTAAAATATATGCAAGATTTCTATGATGAAAAAGCTTTAGGATATGATAAGCCTCATGGCAATACTGCTATATTGACAATAGATATGGAAAATAGAGAAGTATATTTATCTGGTTTTTATTTAGCAAAAGAATATTTAGATGATTCTAGACTAGATCTTATACGTGAAAAAATCACACCTAGTTTATCAGATGGAGATTACTACAAAGCTTTTAAATATTTTATTAAAACTTCCTATAAATATATGGGAATAAGACCAAAGGTAAATCCAAACAATATATTATTTAATCTATGGTTTCAAATTATCACCTCCCTTGCATTAGCTGGAATTGTAGTTGGCACCATGGCTTATAATTCAGGAGGTAAGGTAACTACTAGTGATGGCACTTATAGAAATTTGGATACTTCTAAAGTCCTTGCAAGAGGGGATAACTATATTAGAACATCAGTTACAAAGCGTAGAAAACCGTCAAAAAACACAAATAGTGGGAGCAGTGGTGGCGGCGGTGGAGGTGGGGTTACTAGCGGTGGTCACTCCCATAGCGGTAGTAGAGGTAGTTTTTAGAAAGGAATGATAATCTATGGCATTTTTTAAAAAGCAATTTGCAAATGTAGTTGAATGGGAAGAATTTAGGGATGATATGATCTTCTGGAAATGGAGTAATAAAGAAATCAAAAAAGGAAGTAAATTAATTATTCGTCCTGGCCAAGATGCTATATTTTTAAATAATGGTAAAATCGAAGGGATATTTGAAGATGAAGGAGATTATGATATAGAATCTCAAATAATACCTTTCTTATCTACATTAAAGGGCTTTAAATTTGGTTTCAATACAGGCATGAGGGTAGAGGTATTATTTGTTAATACTAAGGAATTCACCGTTAAATGGGGAACAAAAAACGCTATTAACATACCAACTCCCCAGCTTCCTGGAGGGATGCCTATTCGTGCTAATGGTACTTTTAATTTTAAGGTTAATGATTATATTGCTTTAATTGATAAAATTGCTGGAGTAAAAGATTCTTATCTTGTAGAAGATGTTAAATTAAGAATAACTTCCATTTTAGATCAACTTTTGATGAAATGGATAGTAAAAGAAGGAAAAGATATGTTTAACCTTCAAGCAAATTCCTTTGAAATTGGCAAAGGGATTAAGGAAGACCTAGACATGGAAATTATGGACGATGGAATTACTATTACTGGCTTTAATATTATGAGCTTTAATTATCCAAAGGAAGTACAAGATATGATTAATAAAACAGCCTCTCATAATATGGTAGGAGATCTCAACAAATATCGACAAGTCTCTATGATTGATGGCATGTCTTCTGGTAAAGTAAAAGGTGGTGGCGCCGCTTCTGATATGGCCGGTATGATGATGGGAATGAATGTAGCCAAGGAAATTATGGAAGATATGAATCAAGATAAGGGCAGAACCCAAAAGCCAAACAACATTTCTGAAAGTGAACAAAGACCTAATTTTTGCCCTAATTGTGGACATAAAACAGGCGAAGCAAACTTCTGCTCTAATTGTGGTCATAAGCTTGTCTAAAGTAAGAAAGTGAGAAAAAGGGACCGTCCCTTTTTCTCACTTTTTTCATTCTTAATCTATTTACATTAATCACATCTTATGCTATTATGTTCCCAATAAAGACTGCATTTTATAAGTTTTTAAGCAGCATATTTTGTTGAATTTTTTTTATTTTTGTCTTATTTTGTCGTATAATGGACCTTTTTCTTTAAGCTGCAAAAATTACATACTATGAATATAGTCCTATTTTATAGGATCTTTTATACAAGGAGGAAATTATATGTCAAGGAAAGAAAAACCTAAAAGACCAATAAAGCGATCTCGCAATATGAACATTCACAAGAAAATGGTCCTATCTGTCTCACTGACTATTTTTATTATTACTTCATTATTTGCTGTCATTACCTACTTTACAGCTCGAAAGAATATACAGTCTATTTCAAATAATTTGCAAGAAAGTAGCGGCAAATATATTGCAAGTTTAGCAGAAGAAAAAATCCACAATTATATTTCTGGTATAGAAAGTATTAGTAATCTTAATACTATAACCAATCCAGAGGTTGGCTGGAAAACCAAGGTGGACGTACTTCTTCACGAAAAAGATAGACTAAATTATATAGACTTTGGTATCGCAGACGCACATGGTAATTTAACTTTATTAAATGGTGAAGTCATCAACGTCTCCAACAACGAATACTTCCAAAAAGCAATAAAGGGTGAAACATATTTATCAAAGCCTTTTACAAAACTGGAGGATAATGCTATGGAGTTAATAGCTATCTCTACTCCTTTAGTACATTTAGATGAAACAGTTGGTGTGTTAGTTGGATTCCAATCTAGTGATAATTTTAAAAAGAATATTCAAAGTGTTGGCCTAGAACATAGTAGAGAGGTTCGTATAGTTAGTCTGGATGAAAACATACCTGATGTTTCTCCACTAAAATATGAAAATTGGGCTGTTCAAATTATACCTGAAAAAGTCTCTGTTAAAAATTTGCGGGGACTTGGCTTAAAACTATTTGGACTAGTTCTTCTATCTTTAATAGCAGGATTTATATTAGCTATTCTTATGATAGATTGGACCACCAAGCCTTTAATAGACATGTTATGCACTATGACTACCATTGCTAAATTGGACTTTTCTAAAAATATTAATAGAAAATATTTAAGACGCAGTGATCAGATAGGACAAATAGGAAGAGCCTGTCAAGATACTTTAAATAATTTAAGAAGCTTTATAACAAAAATTTCAAAATCAGCAAACCGAGTTGCTAATGCTTCTAATGAATTAGCCTTTGTATCTAATTTAACTGCTGTTTCTACTACTAGCTTTGCTCAATCGGCAGCGGGAATTGTTGACCATAGGAAGACGCAGATACAAAAAATACTTAGTTCAATAGCTTCTATTAAAGAAATATCATCAAAGATGGAGCATATTTCTAAACATTCAATTGAGATCAATGAATTAAGTCAAGACATTTGCAATAAAACTCATTTTACTGAAAAAGAATTTGAAAAGTATATGGATCAAATTGAAAATGTTGCTTCCTATATAATGCATTTAGAAAAAATCCTCACAAGCTTTAATGACAATTCTATAGAAATGGAAACTTTAGCAAGATCTATGGAAAACATTGTTAATCAGGCTAATTCTGTAACTCTTAATGTTGCAATAGAAGCTGCCAGAGTTGATGAACATAGTAAAGGGCTTGCATCAGTTACTGAAGAATTTTCAAAATTAGGAGAGCAAACTGACGTTTCAATTGAAGAACTGTATAATTTAATAAATAAAAATAAAGAATTGATTAATAATGCATATGAAGTAATTGAATATCATAAAAATTTTGTAGCTAATGGCCATGCTCAAATAAATAATACTAAAAATACGTCATATGAAGTGATAAACTTAATAGATAAAGTTTCTACTGAAATACACAATATGACCATAGCAGTAACCTATATAGCCGAAGAAACCTTAGATATAGTAAATTCAGCTACTAGTGTTCAGGATATGCATGTAGAAATTGCAGATAAAGCTGAAGATGTATCAACAGTTTCTTCCGAGCAAACTATATCCATCGAAGAAATATCTATGGCCAGCAAAACCCTAGCAAAATCAGCAGATAATCTACAAAAATTAATATCCTGTGTTAAGCTGTAAAAATAAAAGTGAGAAAAAAGGTTCATCCCTTTTTCTCACTTTTTTTACTAGGAGCGTAATGTTGCTTTTAATCTATGAGGATTTAACAGTAGTTCAATGGCATCTATAATACTTTTAGTTATTATATCAGCTTCTAATAGTGATTTTAAATAACTACCTTCCTTTCCTACTACCCCTATAGATAAGATGCTAGTTTTAAACATTTTCATATCATTTCTTCCATTACCTATGGATACTGTATTATCAGCTCCAATTCTCTCAATAGCCTTTTTCTTATATTCTGTAGCATTTTCCTCTTCAAACACTTCAATTTTCACTGGTAAATGTCCACATTGTTGTCTTACAGAACCGTTTGTATCGGCAGTAAGTATATATATCCTTATTCCTTCTTTTACTAGGTCATAAATGAACTTTTCTACTTCTTTAATTAGTATCCCATCATCTGCTATAGTTCCATTATAATCAAAGACAACATTTTCTATTTCTAAATTTTTATATCCTGGTATATTAATCTTAATCATTTTTTATCTCACCAGATTCTTTATTTGCTTCATACTCCCCAGCATCTATATCTATTTCATACTCTTGATTATATATATCTCCTTTATCTTTACCACTATCTTCTTTTCTTTTTAGCAATAAGCTTGCAACTAAAGCTGTTAAAGGAATGGTCAATACCAATCCTATACTTCCTGCTAAAGAACGAATGATTTCTGTAGCAACAACATCTAAATTTATTATTTCCTGAATAGAAGTTTTATAAGCCATAAATACAAGTAATAATGGAATAGAACTTCCAGTATAAGCTAGTATTAAAGTATTAGTCATTGTTCCCATAACATCTTTCCCTACATTCATTCCTGCTGAAAATAATTCTTCTCTTGTTAAATCTTTATTAGCATTATAAACTTCATCTATAGAAGAGGAGATAGACATGCCTACATCCATAACTGCTCCTAAAGCTCCCATTATTATGCCAGAGAATAATATACCCTTCATGTCAAACTTAATCCCTTGAGGTATATACATTAACATTACTGCTTCTTCACTAGAAAATCCCGTTAAATTAGCCTTATTTCCTATAATATAAGCTATAATCCCTGCTGCAAGAACACCACTACTTGTCCCAATTATAGTCGCAATACTTTTATTATTGATGCCACTTACAATAAAGACAGTAAAAATTGTAATTCCTACAGATACTAAAATAGTTATCAAAATAGGATTCATTCCCTTTAACATTAAAGGTAGTAATATTTTTAATATAGCGATCATTGTAAGAGAAAGAGTGATTATTGACTTTAATCCTTTCATTCTTCCTATTACTATAAGTAATAAAATAAATAAAATAACTAAATAGAGTATATAATTTTGACGGAAATGTTGCATTATATATACTTCCAAGTTACCTTCCTCATGCTCTTCAATTCCTATAATAACCTTGTCTCCATTTTTTACAATAACATCAAAAGAAGGATTTCCTGATATACCATGTTCAATCTCAAAAATTTTACCTTTATATTCTCCACTAATTACTTCTAACTTTATTTTCTGATTTTCTCCAAATATATCCCTATTATCCTCTGCTGCTTCTATTTCCCCAACTTCCAATATTATTGCTCTTTCCACTATAGGATTTACTATATCTTCTTCCATGCCTTCAATATTATCAATCTCATCTGTATTTTCTCCATAAACATATACAGAGAATACAAGTATTATCGAAATTATTAATAGTAACATCTTCTTTCCCATATTATGCCTCCATCATTATTCTTTTACATATTAATAATTATTATAGCATCTTTACTTTATTTTTTAAACTTTTGAGCAAAATAAAAAAGCCTATAGATTAAAATTCTAAAAATTATAGGCTTATTTTTCGGATCATCAAATAATTTTATATTGTATTATGTTCAAATTTTATTAAATTCACTTTACACTATATCTCTTTATTCCTTCCATTATAGCTATTGCAATTTTCTTCTTATACTTGTTGTCTTGCAATAATTTATTATCCTCCAGATTAGTTATAAAACCAATCTCTACTAATACTCCAGAAACTTCTGTCTCCCTTAGTATGAAAAAATTTTCTGGCATGGGTTGGGCTTTTAAATCATAATCATCTAGATAGTCCCTATAAACTATTTCATTTATAGATTCACAAATATTTTCTGCTAGCCTTCTACTTTCATCAGATGTTGGATAATAATATACTTGAACTCCCCTTGCACTACTTCTCTTACTTGAATTTACATGTATACTTATAAAAGCTTTTGGTTTATTTTCATTTACAATTGTTTTTCTTGCATTCAAATCTCTTTTATATCTAGAAGCATTAATATTACTATATTCTTCTAAGGACTCATCCTTATCCCTAGTCATAATTACATTAAATCCTTCTTTATTCAATTCTTTTTTTAATTTTAAACTTACGTCTAAATTTATATCCTTTTCAAGGAGTCCATTACTATCACTTGTACCCCCATCTATTCCTCCATGACCTGGATCCACTACTATTACTTCTCCAGACTTTCTACCTAAAGTTTGAAATATTCTTGTATTTGATAAAAAGGCTATAATGACAAACATCACTAAAAGAACTAATACCAAAAACAATATCCTTTTATTAAGTTTACCTATAAGTACTTTAGGCTTTCTCTTTTTTTTCATTTTTTCACCCTTGCCTCATAAATTGTAAAATCTCTCTATATGTTTATTTCATATCTTAATCATATATGCTAAATAAACATATGAACCTAAATAAGTGAGAAAAAAACCATCCCTCTTTCTTATTCGTCACAATTTAATAATTTTTTCTTCTTGCAAAGTCTACAAATCGAAATTTATCAGGGCGATGTCTAGATTCTGTATATTGGAATAAGCTAGCATCATCTAAATAGGTATAACTTTTTACTACTACTACCATATCATAGTCTTCTAAGTCTAAATACTCCTTATCCTCATTGGATACTCTTTGAACTGTTATTTCTTTTTTCGCAAAACTTATATTTAACCCTAACTCTTTTTCAATATATTCATATATAGAGTTTTGGCATATTTCTTCGGTCAATGTTGGAATGTATTTACTGTTGAAATAATCCTTATCCAAAATAATTTTTTTATTATCAATTTCTCTTGATCTAATGACTCTCCATATTAAATCATCTTCAGATAGCTCTAGTTTTTTTACTAAAAATTTATCTGGATTAATTAAATCCAGTTCATGAAGTAGAGTACTAGAGCCTACTCCCATCCTTTTAGAAAGCTCTTTAAATGTAACTATACCTGTTATAGGAAAATCTAACTTGTCTACATCTAAAACAAAGGAGCCCTTTCCCTTTATTTTATGAATATAACCGTTGCCTTCTAATAAATCTAAAGATTTTCTAATAGTGTCCCTAGATACATTGTATTTTTCCATAAGTTGGTTTTCAGAAGGTAATTTCTCTCCTGGCTTAATATTTTTGTTTTCTATACTATCCATTATGTCATTATATATATTTAAATACTTTATTTCCATACTACATCACCTTTATTTATAGTACCATCATCGATTTATTTTTTCAAGATGATATACTATAGATTCATAAGGCCTCAATTTTATATTGTCAATATTCTTACTTACTTCCTCATAATTAGAGATTAATACCTTTACATTCCATCCTTCATAATCTATAGATTTAGGTAATTTAAATACTGTATCTTTGTCAAAGAAATTATTTATTACAAGAAGTTTTTCATTTTCATAATTCCTGATATAGGCAAATATTTCCTCATGTTTTTCAAGAATAGGTTTAAAATCCCCATGGGAAATAATATTATAGTCTTTTCTAAGTTGTATTAACTTTTTATAATAGTAAAAAATAGATTCTTTATCTTTTAAGGCTTTTTCCACATTTATATCTTTATAATTTTCACTTATAGGAATCCAAGGTTCCCCTAAGGTGAAACCTCCATTTTTACCAGTATTCCATTGCATAGGTGTTCTAGAATTATCTCTAGATTTAGATTGTAATATTTTAATTATATCTTCTTTACTTCTACCTTCTTCCTTCAGTATCTTATAATACTGGATAGTTTCAACATCCCTATAGTCTTCAATTTTATCAAAGTAAGGATTTGTCATACCAATTTCTTCTCCTTGATAAATATAAGGAGTTCCTCGTAACATATGAATAGCAGTTCCAAGCATTTTAGCAGATTCTTTTAGATATTTTTCATCATTTCCAAAACGTGATACCACTCGAGGCTGATCATGATTAGACCAAAATAGGGCATTCCACCCTCCACCTTCAGCCATACCAATCTGCCATTCAAATAGAATTTTTTTAAGTTCAATAAAATCAAAATCCATTAACGACCATTTTTCTCCATCTTTATAATCTACTTTTAAATGATGGAAATTGAATACCATAGATAATTCTTTTTCTCTAGGATTACTATATTTAATACAATTTTCAATATCCGTTGAGGACATTTCTCCTACAGTAATTATATCTTTTTTATTACCAAAAGTATTTTTATTTAACTCTTTTAAATACTGGTGAACTTTTGGACCATCAGTATAATATTTTCTGCCATCTCCTGTTAAATCGTCCTTAAATTCTTCAGGTTTGGATATTAAATTAATAACATCTAGTCTAAAACCTTTTACACCTTTATCTATCCAAAAGTTAACTATATCATATAATTCCTTTCTAACTTCAGGGTTTTCCCAATTTAAATCCCCTTGGGTCTTATGAAATAAGTGTAGATAATACTCGTCAAATTCCTCTACATATTCCCAAGCAGAACCACCAAATTTAGATATCCAATTAGTTGGTTCCTTACCTTCCTTAGGTTTTTTAAATATATAATAGTCTTTATATTTTCTATCTCCTGTTAAAGCCTTCTTAAACCACTTATGTTCTGTGGATGTATGGTTTAGTACCATATCTAATATAATATCTATACCGTATTTGTTAGCCTCTTTAACCATTTCTTCAAAATCTTCCATAGTTCCAAATCGAGGATCTATATTTTTATAATCTTCTACATCATAGCCATTATCGTTTAAAGGAGAAACATAAAAAGGTGTTAGCCAAATATAGTCAACTCCTAATTCTTTAAGATACCAGATTTTCTCTTTTACTCCTTTTAAATCTCCTATACCATCTCCATTAGAGTCATAAAAAGATTTCGGATATATTTGATATATTGTGCTTTTTTTAAAGTCCTTCATAAGCTAAATTCACTCCCTTGTCTATTATGATAAATAAAAAAGAAGGAGACGCATAGCTCCCTCTTTTTTGTTTTAATATATTATACACGCTCTTTCTTTGCTAACTTTTTATTTTTAGAAAATGTTATTGTCAGTCCAAAGGGAACTACTATTGCCATTACCATGGCTATAAGAAATTTCCCCATATATTGTGGCTGTATAGAAAGTATTCCTGGTAGTCCACCTACCCCTATGGAATTTGCCATAATTCCTGAACCTACGGAGAATATAGCTGCCAATGCTGAACCTATCATAGCCGCTAGGAATGGATAACCATATTTTAAATTAATTCCAAACATAGCTGGTTCTGTTACTCCTAAATAAGCTGATATTGTTGCTGGTATTGATACTTGTTTTTCTTCTTCATTTTTTCTATTAAGGAATATAATTGCTAAAACTGCAGAACCTTGAGCTATATTAGATAAAGCTATCATTGGCCATAAGTTAGTTCCATGAAATTCATTCATTAACTCTAGGTCAATAGCATTAGTCATATGGTGTAATCCCGTTATTACTAAAGGAGCATATAAAAATCCAAATACTGCTGCAAATAACCATTTAACAGTAGAGGTTAAACCAGCGTATACACCATTTGATATAACAGTACCTATTTTCCAACCAATTGGTCCTAATATTGTATGAGCTACTAATACTGTAGGTACTAAAGCTAAGAAAGGTACTACTATCATTGAAATATACTCAGGAACAACTTTACGTAACTTCTTTTCTAATACAGCTAGTAAGTATCCCGCTAACATAGCCGGTATAACTTGAGCTTGATATCCAATCATTTGTATTTGAGCAAATCCAAAGTTCCAAAATGGTATTTCTTCTGCCCCAGCTACTCCATAGGCATTTAATAATTGAGGGGATACTAAGGTAATACCTAGTACTATTCCTAATATTTGAGTTGTACCCATTTTCTTAGTTATTGACCATGTAATACCTACTGGTAAGAAGTGAAATATAGCTTCACCTATTAACCATAGAAAATCATATACTCCCGACCAAAATGGATAAACCTCTACAATAGTTTTTGTTCCATTATCTAATAGTTCTATGTCTCCAATAATATTTCTAAATCCAAGAATAAGTCCACCAACAATGATTGCTGGAATTAAAGGTGCAAATATTTCCGCTAAATGAGAAGCAGCCTTTTGTAAAGGATTTAAGTTTTGCCTTCCTGCTACTTTAGTTTCCTCTTTTGTAGCTGTTTTTATATTGGCCATTTTAGTTAATTCATTGTAAAAATCTGATACTTCGTTACCAATAATTACTTGAAACTGACCTGCTTGAGTAAATGTACCTTTGACAGATTTTAAACTTTCAATTTTTTCTGTATCTGCTTTTTTAGGATCTTTTAGTACGAAACGTAACCTTGTAACACAGTGGGATACACTATCAATATTTTCTTCTCCACCAATATAATTTAATAATTTCGAAGCATCTTCCTTAAATTTTGCCATTCTCCCGAACCTCCTTATACTATATCATTTTGTGAAAACCTTATCTCAACCTGTACGTACATGAGTATAATTTAATTATAACTTGTACGTACAGGTTTGTCAAGATTTAAAAAGTGAGAAAAAAGGACCGTCCCTCTTTCTCACTTTGTTTTAAAGACCTTTAACCATATGAACTGATTCTTGATGATAATTTATTCTAACTAGCATATATCCGTTAAACATTTTATTCACTTCTTCATCCCCAGTATCTACTAAGAGAGGCCGTTCTCCTAAAGACATAAGTTTCTTCTTGGTTGCGATTATTTGAATATTTTCTTTCCCTATTTTTTGTATAACCTTTGCACTGAGCTGTTGATTACCTCTTCCTAAAATATAACCTTGGCCCCCAATTACAGTAACTATTAACTTGGCCTTTTTACCTTCTATATATTCTAAAATTTCTTTTTCATTAACATCAGAAGCTACAAGTTTTTTATTTTGTACTATATCTATTCCCAATAAAGTATTAGGCAATCCAAGTTTCTCCATAATAGGCCTAGTGGAAGTTCCTGAACCTATTATATATAAAACATCTGGTTTCATTTGTTCTATAATTTTATCAGATATTCCATCTAGTGATACTTCTTCTCCTTCTATTCCACCAGATTTTTGGTTCTGTACTAACTCAGGTTCAAAAGGAACTTTCATATATCCATATAGCTTTGCTGTTACTTGCCCATCTCTAAAAGCCTCTTCGTCGATATCCATAACTTCAAATTCTTTTGTTTCCATACCTTTATCTTGTAAATATTTTGATGCTACCTCCCCGGCGGATCTGGGATGGTTAGCATAGACTCCAGAATGAATTTTAACTCCTGCTGGTATCCCAATGACTGGTATCTTGGTATTAACAGAGTTATAAATATTCCTAGCTGTTCCATCACCACCAGCAAAAAGTAATAAATCTATCCCAAAATCCAGCATATCACTTGCAGCCTTTTCCGTATCAATTGGACCTGTATTATCTTTCTCCTCTCCTAAAACTATTGGTTTAAAACCTACGGAAGTAGCTATTTCTTCCCCCATACTACCTGAATATGTAACTATTTGTATGTCTTCTTTAAGAGGAAATAAAACTTCCAAAGCTTTTTTTGCCTTTTTTGGTGCCTCAGGATATGCTCCTAATTCTTTTGCTTTTTCTAAAACTTCAACTCCATCAGTGCCCTTTAATCCTACTTTACCACCCATACCCGCAATTGGATTTACTATAAAACCTAATTTCAAAATAAACACCCCCTACAGTTAATATTAAGTATTTTATATATTCATTGCAAGGCCTATGAATATATAATTAATAAATGTTTTATACATCTACTTATCTTAATATTCTCAATTTCTATTTATCATAGATATTACCCTTTTTAGTATTATTTACTCATTCCCTCCCTTAGCAAAAAGCTCCTAATATACTCCCCTTTGATTTACTTACTTTTTTTAGGGTATTTATCAACAGATAAAGGTAATTAATAGATTGACTTAGCTTTATTAATTAAAGCTATAAAAAATTGACAAACTTATAACTATGTATATAATAGTCATGGGAAATAATAAAGGAGAAAAAACTTATAAATAAATGAAAGTGGAGGATAATATAACCTTGTTGAATAAAAAAGCTGCTGAAAATATACAAATCATTATATTTTTCGGCATTTTTAGTAAGATTTTAAGTTTCATAAACCAAACTCTACTAGCTTCTAGATTCGGCAGTTCCTTTAAAACAGACGCCTATTTTATAGCTTTTGCTGGGGCAACTTTGGTAGCTGATTTAATAGGCGAAGGCATTAGTAATAGTATGGTTCCAGTTTTGTTGAAAATAGAGGCTAAAGAAGGTAAAGATAAGAAGGTAGAGTATGTAAATAATCTGCTCCATATAGCAATATTCTTTTCTATAATTTTAATAATTTTAGGATGGATATTTTCTCCTATAATAATAAAAATATTAGCTAAGGGCTTTAAAGGAGAATGCTTTAACCTAGCTGTAAAACTTATGAAAATAGGACTACCAGCTACATTATTTATTTTTATAAGATCTGTCTTTATTGGTTTTGCGCAAAGTAATCATGCTTTTAAAGCAGGGGCAAAATCCTGGCTTTATTACAATACTGTATATATTCTATTTTTAATATTCTATTATAATTATGGTTTTACTGGACTAATGATAGCGGGAATCTTGGCATCAACATCTCAGCTTCTTACAATAATACCTACAGTAATAAATATGGGATATAAATATAGAAGAATATTTAATTTGAAAGACATATATTTAAAAGAAACCTTTATAATGTTAATTCCTATAGTAGTCGCACTAGGTATAAATAAAATAAATCTTGTAATAGATAAAACTATTGCCTCTACTTTAGCTACAGGTAGCATATCTAAATTAAAATATGCTAATGATATAATACAATTAATTTTTGGACTATTCATAACAGCTGTAGTAACTGTATTTTTTCCAGTAATGTCGGAAGAATATAATAAAGGAAATACTGAATCAACAAAGGAAACAATGATTAAAGGAATCAATTTAATTATTGTAATATCAGTACCTATAACAGTAATATTAGTAACATTGGCGGAACCAATAGTCAAGCTATTATTTGAAAGAGGAGCTTTTGACCAAGAGGCAACATATATAACATATCAAGCTTTAATTTATTATGCTTTAGGCCTGGGAAGTATGGCTCTTGTTTTAATATTGACTAAAATTCATTATGCTATGCATGATGCTTTCACTCCTATGAAGTATGGATTTATGGCTGTGTTTCTAAATCTTATTCTAGATATATATCTATCTAAACACATGGGAGCTAAAGGTTTAGCCTTGGCTACAAGTATCTCTACTACGGCTTTAGCCTTTTTACTGATAAAAAACCTAAATAATAAAACTGAGGCAATAGATAAAAGGAAAAGTGTTATAGGAATAGTGAAACTTCTATTAGCTATAGTAGTTATGGCAATAGTGACATTAATAACATTTAAGACCTTAACAAAACTATTGGGAAATAATCCAAGGGAAAATGCTATAAAACTATTAGGCTCTATAATAGTGGGTCTCGGGTTTTATATAAGTTTGTGCAAGAAATCAAGTTTATGTGAGCCTTTTAAAAAACAGAATATATAAACCTGGGTCAAAGACCCAGGTTTCAATCATGCATGGCTTAGACTTTTTTATTCTATTACTTTTCCTAAATAATCATTTATTGCACTTCTCAATGCTTGCACACCAAGATTAGAACAATGAAGTTTGTTTTCAGGCAATCCATCCAAGGCATCCACTATATCTTCTTCTTCAATTTTCAATGCTTCTTCTATTGTTCTTCCTTTTGCAAGAACTGTGGTCATACTACTTGTAGCAACTGATGCTGTGCACCCAAATACTAAGAAACTTATATCTTCTATTACATTATCTTTTACTTTAATATAAATATTCAATGAATCGCCACAATTAGGATCGCCATAAGATCCTTCACCATCTGCATCAACCATACTACCAACATTTCTTGGTGTCATAAAATGTTCAATAACCTTATTTGAATACATTTTGCTCACTTCCTATTTTAAAATATTAAATCAAAAATATTCTTATTAACTCACTTCTATAGTTATTATATAACATATTTAATATGATAAAACTATTATTTTTTCATTTCTCCTTTCATTTTGTATCTACTGTCAATAATTTTTCTGAAGAATTTTTAATACCTATGGCACCCAATGGAGCTGTTATTAAAATTGATAAAACTGCTATTGCCAAAATTACATCTCCAGATTCTACTCCCAAAGTTAAAGGGATACCTCCCATTGCAGCTTGAACTGTAGCTTTCGGAATATAAGATATTATACAAAATAATCGTTCTTTCCAATTTAATTCAGTTCCTATTAGAGAAATTATAACCCCAATACTTCTAGCTATAAGCCCAATTAAAATAATAATAACTCCCTTAACCCCAGCATCTAATGCAACTTTAATATTAACTTGTGCACCTACTAATACGAAAAGAAGAATTTCTGCAAAAATCCAAATCCTATTAAACCTCACAGCTAATCTTTTTCCAACTTTCGGCATATTTTCTAAAATAATAAATCCTATTGTCATAACTCCTAATAGGGATGCTATTTGAATTTTACTTTTTAACATATTTTCCAATTCAGTAAGTACAATTGACAAACTAAGAATTAATAATACCTTTTTAGTATCTTGTACATGATAACTTTTAAATATTTTAATAAGTATAATTCCAATTACAATTCCAGTTATAATACCTAATAATATTGAAATTGGAATACTTAATATTTGAACACCAATATTTATATGAACTCCACTATATAGGCTTAAAAATATACTAAATATAGTAATAGCAAAAACATCATCAATAGAAGCTCCTGCTAATATTAAAGTTGGAATATTTTTATCTGCTCCAATATCTCTTTCAATTAAATCTAGCATTGAAGGAACTACAACTGCTGGAGAAACTGCCGCAATTATAAAGCCTAATATGCCTCCTTGAATAAATGAAAAATTTAAAAGTTTTGTTGAAACAAAAGCAATAGTAAAACCTTCAATTAAACCTGGTATGCAACTTATTCTTAAGGCAGCACTTCCAACCTTATTTAAATCTTTTTTATTAATTCCAAGTCCTGCCCTTAATAAAATTATAATTAATGCAATTTTTCTCAAATCTGCTGATACATTAATCATATCTGTTCCAATCCAATTAAAACCATAAGGTCCTATGACCATACCTAAAATTAGCATTCCCAATAAACCTGGCATTTTCAACTTTTCAAAAAACTTGTTTGCTGGTACGCCTAATAATAATATAACTGCTAAACTTTTAGCCATGAATTCAACTCCTTTTTTAATTTAAAATAAAAACTCCTATAGACACATCTATTCCATGTCTATAGGAGTCATCAGCTTTACGCGGTTTTGGTGAACTCCATCACCTTTAGTATTTATTTGCCTAGCATAAAGCTAATATAGCACATTTTCCTATATGAATCAATTAACTTTAAGTAAAGTTAATACTAATTAATATATTTAACTTGAAGATAACGTAAAAAGTTAATATACTATAAAAGTCTACTAGAAAGGAGTAATTATGACAGGAAAAACACATATAGCCATAGGAATTGCAGCAGGACTTACTATATCCTCAGGTCAACCAATAGAAAATCAATTAGCCGTAATCTTAGCTTCAGCAATTGGATCTCTAGTTCCCGATTTAGATCATCCAAAAGCTAAATTAAATCAAAAATTCTTATTAATTAAAAATAACACTTATAGAACTTTCTTTTATTTATTTCTAAGTGGGTTATTTCTTTATTTATACTTTGTAATAAATAATAAGACCTTTGGACTTTTAGGGATAGTCACTTTCCTTATAGGAATTTCAGAACATAGAGGGTTTACCCATAGTATAGTGGGCTTTCTTATATCTATATCTATAGTTAAAATAGTAACATCAAAATATGGATTCCCTCCTATATACACTGGCTTTACCCTGGGATATGCATTACATTTAGTAGCAGACTTTTTTAATCCTAAAGGAATAAAATTATTCTATCCTTTAAAAAGTAATATATCATCTCCCATTACGGTCAAAACTAATAGCTCAGCTGAAAAATTAATATTTATATTTTTAAATGTATATTCTATCTTATTATTATTTAAATTTTTAAATTTGTGATGGAAAATAATTTTCCATCACAAATTTTATTTATTCTTTTATTCGATTTTTACTGAAAGCTTCTCTAATTTAATTTTATATTTTTCCCGTTTCCGTTTATTTTTAACTAAAATACAGATAATAAGATAATACTGTTAAATATATAGTTAGTTTATTAAAATAATCAAGTTAAATAAAACAAATAAAGCTGGTGGTTAGAATGGAGAGTTTTGAAACAGTTTATAATAAATTCTTAACGAATGTTTTTAAAATAATAAACCCAATAAAAAAATCAATAATAAGAACTCAATGTGAAGTTCATAAGTCTATAAATATAGACGCTTTAAATATTCTTAAAAATGATGAGTATTTAAGGGAATATAGTTTTTTTAGTGAATATATTGAAGACATAAACAAAGGAGCTGTATGGGCCGACCAAAATCTTAAAAGCTCAAACCATTTTTACAATCCTGATAAAAAAAGAGGTTTATTTGGAAGAAAAAATGCTTTAGATTTAGGAAGTAGCTACTATTCTCTAGCTCATGTCTTATGGGAAGAGGAAAAGCATAATAAATCTTTATTTTACTTAGGTGCAACTCTTCATATTATTCAAGATATGACAATTCCCCAACATGCTAATATCCGACTATTAGATAATCATCGACAATATGAATTATATATTAAAGAGATATATAAATATACTGATAATTTTGAAGTAGAAAATGGAGCATATTTATTAAAATCTATTAAAAGTTATATAAGATTTAACGCTAGAGTTGCCATTAAAATCCATAATAAATTCAAAGACATTCCCAACAGCAAAGAAAGATTCTATCGTATAGCTAAATGTGGCCTTCCACTAGCTAAAAGAACTACAGCAGGAGCAATGGTTCTGTTCTATAATGAAATATTTCCTAATTCATGAATTTTTAATTAAAAAAGAATAATTTTAAGGACTGGCCCTGCTGACTCACAATGTGAGTCAATTAGGACCGTCCCTGGTGACTCAAAAAATGAGTCAGTAAGGACCGTCCCTACTGACTCACATTTCTCTCCTATTATCCATTGCTTTTGATAGGGTTACTACGTCGAAGTATTCTAAATCTCCACCTACAGGTATGCCATGGGCAATTCTTGTTATTTTAATTCCCATGGGTTTAAGAAGTTTTGCAAGGTACATTGCTGTTGCTTCTCCTTCTACTGTAGGATTAGTTGCCAAGATTATTTCTTTTACATTTCCTTCTTGAACCCTTCTCAATAATTCTTTTATTTTTATATCATCTGGCCCCACATTATCCATAGGAGATATTACTCCGTGGAGAACATGATAGAAACCCTTATATTCCCTAGTCTTTTCCATGGCCACTACATCTTTGGCCCCTTCTAATACACATATGGTAGAGCTATCTCTACTTTCATCTCGACATATAGGACAAGGATCCTCATCTGTTAAATAACAACATATGCTACATTGTTTAATTTTTTCTTTAGCATCAGTTATAGCTTTTGCCAATTTTCCTGCTTCAAAATCCTCCATTTCTAGGATATAAAAACTAAGCCTTTGAGCCGTCTTTTTTCCTATACCGGGAAGCTTAGAAAATTGCTCTATTAAATTAGCTATAGGTAAAGAGTAATACTCCATATATATCAACCTTCCTCTAGAAAAGACCTGGTATATTCATTCCTCCAGTTAATTTTTTCATACCTTCAGCCATAAGATCTTCTGCTTCTCTTAATGCTTCATTTACTGCTGCCATTACCAAGTCTTCCAACATTTCTACATCTTCAGGATCTACAACATCTTCATCTATGGATATTGAAATTATTTCTTTCTTTCCATTAGCCTTAACAGTTACAGCTCCCCCACCTGCACTTGCTTCTACTTCCTTTTCCTCTAATTCTTCTTGCAACTTTTCCATTTGCTTTTGTGCTTTCTGCATTTGCTTCATCATGCCACCCATATTTCCCATACCTGGGAACTTACCTCTTGCCATTGTTTTTAAACCTCCTAATCATTTTTTACTTCTACAAAATCCTCACCAAAGAAGTCAACGACTTCATTTAGTTTATTATCTTTAACATTATCATTACTGGAATTAACTACTTCATCTTCCATAATAAATTTTACTCTAACACTTTTATTAAAATAGCTAGATATAACTTTATTTACAAAATCTTGATGTTTCCTTTCTAATGCTTCCTTATGAACACCAAAATTTTCTTTATAACCTATAGTCAATAAATTGCTCCCAATGTTCAGAGGGCTACCTTCCTTAAGAAGAGCATATACTACTACATTTTCTTTTCTTATATAATTTAAAATTAATTCCCACTCATCTACTACTTTATTAAATTCAAGTTCTGTACCTTCTGAAATTAATCCACCTTCAGTTGTTTTTCCCTTCCCTAAATCTATCTTTTCTTCTATATATACTTTTTCTTCTTTTTTATCTACCTTTTCCTTTGTTATAGGCTTTTCTATATTTTTTTGAATATCTCTTCTTCCAAATTGTCTTTCCATAGCTTTTTCCGGAATCATAGCTTTCCCAGTCCTTATAAATCCTTCAAGTTTTTTCACTCTTTCTTCTAAAGATAATTCATCTTCTAAGTTTATCAGTTTTATAATAGACATTTCAAGTATAATTCTAGGTTGAGTTGACCATTTAGCTTGGCTTTCCCCTTCATTCAATAGATCTAAAGCCTTAAGAATAAATTTCAAAGACATGTTTTCTGCTTGAATTTCATACTTCTTTATAGCCTCTTCCTCCATATCTATGATGTCATAAGGATTCTTAGAGGATTTAGCAATCATAAGATTTCTAAAATGAAGTATTAAATCTTTTATAAATTGATTAATATCTATTCCACTTTCTACAATATCATCTACAATATATAAGGTTCTTTCCAGATCCTTCTCCTTTAAGTTATCAACTATATTAAATATAATATCCTTATTAGCAATACCTAATATTTCTAAAGAGTCCTTTAATGTTAACTCATCTTTATTAAAAGATATACATTGATCTAAAAGACTTACTGAATCTCTCATTGCCCCTTCAGCATTTCTAGCTATTAATTGTAGTGCACTTTCTTCATATTTAATATTTAAATCATTACATATATTTTTTAGACTTAAAACTATATTTTCAGTACTTATTCTCCTAAAATCAAATCTTTGACATCTAGATAATATGGTTTGGGGAAGCCTTTCTGCTTCAGTAGTTGCCAATATAAATATTAAATGTGCTGGTGGTTCCTCTAAGGTCTTTAGAAGTGCATTAAACGCATCATTTGAAAGCATATGCACCTCGTCCATAATATATACCTTATACTTTGCCTTTGCAGGAGCATACTGTACTTTATCCCTAAGTTCCCTTATATCATCTACACTACTATTACTTGCTGCATCCATTTCTATTACATCCATGATACTTTCGTCTAATATGCCCTTACAGATTTCACAAGAATTACAAGGATTACCATCCTTTAAATCTATACAATTTACAGCTCTTGCAAATATTTTAGCTGTAGAGGTCTTTCCTGTTCCCTTAGTTCCAGAAAATAAATAGGCATGGCCTATATTTCCATTAAAAATCTGATTTCTCAATGTAGTTGTAATATGTTCCTGCCCTATTACTTCGTCAAAAGTTTTAGGCCTATATTGTCTATAAAGTGCTTTATACATAATTTCCACCCTCACTATTATAATACATATATTATACCAAATATATATACTAATTACACTATTTCTGCTCCTTACATTTCTATAAGCATATAATTTCTTATCTTTCTTCAAAAAAAAGAGGATATTTATAAATAATATAGAATAGTATTAGTTATGAGTATTCGTTTATCAGAATATTATGCTAAATGAATGCTTTTATTATACCAAAATCACTTTATCGATTTACAAGAGAGAATTTTTACTAATTTATATTAAAAAGGAGGAAATAACATGTTTAAAAAAATACTAATAGGCGTACTGACTCTAGTGTTAATTTTATCCTTAACAGTGGGGTGCAGCTCTAAAAATGGTAAACAAACAAGTACTGGAGGAAAGAAAAACTATATATCCATTGCTACCGGTGGAACATCTGGAACCTATTATCCATTAGGTGGTGCAATGGCAAAAGTCTTTAATGACAACATAGAAGGTGTAACGGCAAATGCCCAATCAACTGGTGCTTCTGTTGAGAACATTGAATTAGTATCAAAAGGTGAAACGGAAATAGCCTTTGTTCAAAACGATATAGCTTATTACGCTTATACCGCTACCGAAGTATTTGATGATAGTGAAAAGATAGAGAACATAAGGGGAATGGCTATGATTTATCCAGAAGTGATTCAGGTCATTGCTACTAAGGATTCAAATATTAAAACTATTGAAGATCTAAAAGGCAAAAAGGTTGCTATTGGTGCACCTGGTTCCGGTAGTGAAGCCAATGCTAGACAAGTTTTAGCAGCTTATGGTATGAATTATGATGATCTAGGAAAGGCAGACTTCTTATCCTTCAACGAAGCAGCAGACCAATTAAAAGATAAACAAATTGATGCAGCTTTCATTACAGCAGGAGTACCAACTTCCGCAGTTACAGAGGTTTCTCAAACTGCAGATATTGTAGTAGTTCCTATAGAAGAAGAAAGAATTGCTGAACTTGTCGAAGAATATCCTTATTATACAGATGCTACTATACCGAAAGATACCTATAAAGATCAAGAATCGGATATAAATACTGTAGCTGTAATGGCAATGTTAGTTGTACCAGAAGATTTAGAAGAAGATTTAGTTTATGAACTGACTAAGTATTTATTTGAAGAGAAACAGGAAATTGCCGATACCCATAGTAGAGGTAATGACATAAACCTAGAAACAGCTTTAAAAGGTATGCCTATTGACGTACACCCTGGTGCACAGAAGTATTATGATGAAAAAGGAATTAAACAGTAGAATTACAGTGAAGAGAGGTATAATTTTAATTGTTTTTACAATTTTATTAATTATATCTCTCAACTCTGTTTATATTTTAGAAGCATCAGATTACAAATCAGATAAATACTTAAGAAGTTGGAAGATTCAAAATTATGATAGGTTTAGTATAAAGCATATTCATTCTGTTCAATTAGTACCCGTTATAGAAACATATTCTATTAACCGTAATGGAGATATTATACTTGAAGAATCTTATTTCCATTCCTATGGTGCTGGCTTACCAGCCACAACTCCTTATGATTTCAGTATAACGGAAAATGGCTTCAAAATATACAATATTAACGAAAAAATGGATAATCTTATTTATAGGACTGGTGCCGTTAAAGCAGAGCACCAGATCTATATTAATAAGCATTATGAAGCCTTTTTGGACTTTTCAGAACCTAGGACTAGTGTAAAGTTTGATGTTAAGAAAATATCTTTTTTAAAACAGTTATTAAGGGAGGTTTTTCAATGAAAGATGTAAAAGATGTAGATGAATTGTTAGAGGAATATGACCAAGAATCTAGTGGTTCTAGGAAACTTATTGGTCTTATTGGAATAATAGCTACCATTATTGCTATTGGAATGTCTGTATTTCACCTTTATACGGCAGGAAGAGGTACCTTACTTTCTTTAAGGCAAAGGTCATTGCATATTATCTTTGCCTTTACCTTAGGATTTTTATTATTTCCAGCAACTAAAAAAGGAAATAAAAAGAAACCATCTATTTTGGATTATGTTTTTATCGGATTAAGTCTAGTTATATTTGGATACTTATTTATTTTTGTAGAAGAAATTGCCCTAAAAGGTGGAAATATGACCACTATGGATATTTTATTTGGTGCTACGGCAATTCTTTTAACTTTGGAAATAACTAGAAGGGTTGTAGGACCTGAGCTTCCAATAGTAGCTATTATATTTTTGCTATATGCTAGATTTGGTCCTTATTTCCCAGGAGAATTGGGACATAGAGGCTATTCTTGGAGTAGAATCATTGGACATATGTATTTCACACTAGAAGGGCTCTTAGGTATACCTATAGGTGTATCGGCAACATTTGTATTTATGTTTCTTTTATTTGGGGCCTTTTTGGACAAAACAGGAGTTGGTGAGTTTTTTATTAACCTTGCCTATTCTTTAACTGGACATCTAAAAAGTGGCCCTGCTATGACTGCTGTAGTTGCTAGTGGATTTATGGGTTCTATTTCTGGTAGCTCTGTTGCTAATACTGTTACAACTGGGGCTTTCACTATACCCCTTATGAAAGGCATTGGATATAAACCTCATTATGCCGGTGCAGTAGAAGCTGCCGCATCAACAGGAGGACAATTAATGCCTCCAGTAATGGGAGCAGCTGCTTTCATTATGGCAGAATTTACAGGTATCCCCTATATAAAAATAGTGGCTGCAGCTGCAATACCGGCAATTTTATATTATTTTGCTATCGGTATAATGGTTCACCTAGAGGCATCTAAGCTAGGCCTTGAAGGAATCCCAAAAGAAGAGTTACCAAAACTGAGTAACGTAATGAAAAGTCAGGGTTACTTATTGATTCCATTGGTTTCTATAGTATTCTTTTTAATTAAAGGCTATACCCCCCTTTTATCAGCCTTTTATTCTATACTAATAAGTATAATTGTTGCTACTATTGCAACTATTATTAAAAAGGATGACTCCTTTAGTATAAATCAATTACTTGGTGCCCTAGAACAAGGGGGAAAAAGTTCTGTAGGTGTAGCTTGTGCCTGTGCTTGTTCTGGTATCATTGTAGGAGTTGTTACTTTAACTGGTCTTGGCTTAAGGATAGCGGGATTAATTGTTACTCTGGCACAGGGTAAACTACTTCTCACATTGTTTTTTACAATGATAGCCTCTATTATTCTTGGAATGGGTTTACCTACAACGGCAAAATATATTGTCCTGGCTACAATGGCTGTACCAGCTTTATTAAGATTAAATGTTAATTTAATGTCCGCTCATCTTTTTATTCTATATTTTGGAGTAGTAGCGGATATAACACCTCCTGTTGCTTTAGCTGCCTATGCAGGGGCTGGTATTGCTGGAGCTAATGCTATGAAAACTGGATTGCAGGCTGTTAAATTGTCATTAGCCGCTTTTATAGTACCTTATATATTTGCCTATGATCCTTCTTTAATACTAGTAAAAGAAGTAAGTGGAACAGATATTACTTTTATTCCTTTTATTAGTGCATTACCTGTAATGTTATCTGCTATTATAGGCATACTATGTTTAGCGTCTGCAGTAGAAGGATATTTAAAAACTAACTGTAAAGCATACGAAAGAATATTATTACTTATAGCAGCCCTTTCCCTATTAAAACCAGGACTTATGACAGATGCTTTTGGCATCATAGTTTTAGTTTCTACTTATAGCATGCAAAGCTTTAGAATTAAAAAATCAGAAGCTGTTTAATCACTATC
>NFYZ01008613.1_pt1 | contig 30095 bp, 30 predicted proteins | sample 1092561 | NCBI WGS metagenome assembly NFYZ01 (sample SAMN03609887, study PRJNA323583) | gut metagenome | isolation source: feces | host: Rattus norvegicus | place: Malaysia | collected 2013 | reverse complement strand
CCCCATCTTCACACAAGAGGCATTTTCCCAAAGTTTGATTTTCTCATATATTTCCCTTTAAAACCCAATAAAATGCCATATTTTAGAAAACTATTCACATAACAAAAGCTTTCTTATTGTATTAAATTAATTTAACACTTCTGTAATATATTAATAATCAAGTAGTTATATTTTAGGAACTTTGAATATAGCTGTCGCCACCACAATTTACCAAGTTCCAACCATTGTTATATCATATTTTTGTTGTATCTTTGCAAGCGTAAACGTTTAAAAGTATAGATTATGACAAAGATTTTATGTATTGTACGTTCTTCAACTGTAGCACAGGAGATTGAAACTCAGAAGAAAGAACTCATTGAGTTTGCAAGAACCAATGGTTATAATGATGATGATATGGTCTTTATTGAGGCACAAGGAGCGTCAGCAAGGTCTTTGAATAAACTGTACATACAGATGTTGGAAGATATTAAGTCAACAATCTTGCATGACAGTGAAATCAAATCCGTTGCTGTTTGGGCGTTGAACCGTCTTGGAAGAGTAGAAAGTAAGTTACATGAAATGAAGGAGTTTTTTGTTAAGAATAAGATTCAAGTGTACTGCAAAGAGCCTTCCTTCAAGTTGCTGAAAGAAGATGGAAGTGAAGATACCGCAGGGAGCATGATGTTTTCCGTTTATGCTGCAATGGTGAAACTTGATACAGAGGAAATGTTTACCAAGCTAAAAAGGGGTAAAAAACGCAATGCTGAGATTGGCAAAAGCAACGGTTGTGTTGAAAGCCGTTATGGTTACATGGTTGATTCCAATAAGTATGTTGTACCAAATCCACAAGAGGCTGAAATGGTCAATGAGATTTATGATTTATATCTCAGTGGTAAGTACTCATTTTCCACTTTGACGGTAGAACTTAGAGACAGAGGCTTTAAACCAAGAGGAAGGAAGATGACGGAAGAATGGCTAAGAAAGTTGCTAGAAGAAACCGCATACATTGGTTTTACTGAATGGAATGATAACAGACGTTCCCACAGAAAATTCATTCCAATAATGAGCAAAGATAAATGGGACAAGGTTCAAGCGTTGAAGGCTTCAAGATGCATGGGAACAGCCAAGGGAGTAACCAAGAAATCCAAGCATACCTATCTGTGCGTTGGGCTTATGAAATGCCCAAAATGCGGTGGCAATTACATGGCTAGTGATAAATATTACAGATGTTACCATGCCAAACGTAAAGATGGAAGTTGTAACACCAAAGAGTATATTCTAATAAAGGTCATTGATTCATTGGTCTATGATATAGCTTGCTTGAACCATCTAGAGTTCTTACAGACACCTAATAATGATTTGGTGGAGAAACTTGAACAAGATGTGAAGGTTTTGGAGCAGAAGATGGAAGCCTCTTCAAGTATCATCAAAGAGACAGAAGCAAAGAAGGTCAAGGTTGCAGACTTGTATATTGATGGAGTATTAGATAAAAAGAGATATAAGGACAGATTGGGAAAGATTGAAGTTGAGAAGTCTGAGGCTGTTAGCAACTTGAATGGTTATAAGAATGATATTGAGAAGTTGAAGGCACAGATTGAATCAGCAAAGAATCCATCATTTGAAGCCTTGTTGGAATATAGTGATGATTTGCTAGAGGCTGAAAAGAAGAAGATGAAGGAAATTGTGAATCAGCATATAAGAAAGATATGGTTCAATTCTGAGAAGGTTGGTGGAAGGTCTTGCAAGCATATCCATATTATAGATGCCAGGAATGTTGAGTGGGAGTTCCTCTTTTTCGGACATGACCCAAGAAAGAATGTCATCAAGCTATATAAGCTAAATAAAGATGGCACATTGACACCTTGGGGTAGAACAAGTGATAATGAACTGATGGGAACTCTTATAACATATAAGATGTTAGATGGTGGTGTATATGATGAATTATTGGATAAGTAAATGGAAGAAGGGAGCGGCAATTAAACCGTTCCCTTCAATTTATTAAATTTCTAAAATGAAAAAAATCAATATGTCTATGTTATACCAACATTCTTAAACCTATAGTTTTAAGCTACATTGAAGATGACAATTTCACCATCATCAAGTTTTACCAACTTGTTGGATTTTCCTTCAATCAACTCTTCAACGTTATTGGCATTGATAAGTTCATTGTAGTCAGATTTGGATGCTTCAATGTTTCTTGGCGCAACATTTACAATAAACGTTGCTGCAATTTCAAGGATTCTTGCGTACAAATTACGGTCATCTTGATTGATTTCTTTGGAATCATCTTGCAAGACCTTGGCAACAGTGTTCAAGTGTTTTTTGATGATGTTAGACAATTCCGCATTGCCTTCAACCGCAGTAATCACTTCCATGATACCGTTTGAATAGATTCTCCTACCTTCTTTGTTGAGTTCAACACTAGCATTCTTAAAATCAGATGCAATCATTCTAGCCGTATTGGCTGCAATAAATGAATTTTTATCCATTATTTTATTTTTTAAAATTGCCCTTCAATTTTCATGGTATAATGTTAGGTGAAGGTTTCCCTAATTGAAGAAGGATAATACCATGAGATTAGCTAATTCTCTATCCTTCTCGGTTGACGCAAAGATATACAAAAGAATCTGGAAAACAAAATTCTCATAACTTTATTTAACAATTAAGTTCTTCTTTTCTTCTTTATGCTACATTTGCGCATATTACTTCCGATATTAATACACCAATGTTATCTTATTATTTGGGTATTAGTTTGTTATCTTTGTTTTCAGAATCTTATTCCTTAACAAGTGGAAGTGATGCAAAGATACTAAGTTTCACTGGTTCAGCCAAGAAATTTAATACATCTTAACAATCTATTTGCAAATGAATTTCTTTTACCTTATTATAATATATAGAAATTATTCAATATTGGAAATAATACAAAAATGGACTACCCTAAAATTGGATAGTCCCACAATAATAATAATTAAATTTATAAAAAACAATGAAAGAAATGCTTATTCAAATTTGCGATTTAAGACGTTATTTTTCTTGAATGGTATAGTTTATCACCTTGACAGAGAAAATGTCTCAGAACGTCAGGAAATAGCCTTAAATCAAACGGAAAGGGAAGATAGCTATCTATTGAACTACCATTCCCTTTTTATATAATATAATCAAACTGAACTATCCCTCAAATATAATTATTTCCTTTCTATAAGTATTGCAAATATATAGAAAAGATTTCAGAAAAAGAAATTATTGAAGAACTTTTTTTAATAAAAATCATTATTCTCAAATTTACGTTCTAAGGCTTTATTTTTCTTGAATGGTATAGTTTATCATCTTAAAGAAGAAAACGCCTTAAAACGTCAGGAAATAGCCTTAGAATCAATCTATCATATAGTTATTACATAATATAATATCATAAATAATGGCAGATTATACAAAATTAGTTCCATTCATAAAGAAATGGGAAGGTGGATTCGGCAATCATCCGAAAGATAAAGGTGGAGCAACAAACAAGGGTGTTACATTGGCAACCTATAGAATGGTGTATGGCAAGAACAAGACTGTTGATGATTTGAAGAACATGAGTGATAAGGAATGGGAGCATATCTTTAAGTTTTTCTTTTGGGACAAATGGAAGGGAGATTGCATCAAGAATCAGTCAGTGGCTAATATATTGGTTGATTGGTATTGGATGAGCGGCAACATAGGGGTTAAGAAAGTTCAAGAACTGTTTGGCTTGAAGGTTGACGGAATAGTTGGTTCAAAGACCCTTGGAAAGATTAATTCAGTTGATGGTGAATGGTTGTTCAAGAGGATTTGGGAAATGAGGTTGAACTATTACAATAAAATAGTCAAGAAGAATCCTTCACAGAAGGTTTTTCTTCAAGGATGGCTAAACAGGCTGCATTCAACCGTTTATCATGGGTAAGCAAAAAGATGCGTTCTAAGACGTTAAAATATTCAAGCGGTATAGTTTATCATCTTTGAATAGATAACGTCTCAGAACGTCAAGAAATAACCTTAGAATGAATTTATTTACTTAGTACTTCATTCAGTCTTGTTGCTTGTTCAATTGTAGGCAAATCCTCTTTATCAATAAAGTCATAAGACTTAGCTTCTATTGAAACGGTTTCAGTATCTAAAGCGTCTTCAAGTTCCCTTGTTAATTTACCAATATCTTTCACTTGTTCTTTCTTCAACTTCTTCAACAATGCTTCAACCCTATTCAATATAAATTCATCAAATTCAAGCATATATAAAAGTCTCTTGATTTTAGCATTTTTTCCTGCTAACATTTCTTCAATGCACTTTCTTGCTTTCTCATTTTTAGTGATAGAGGTGTAATCTTTTAATTCATCCATCACTTGTTCTTTGGATAAAATCATTTTGTTTATTTTTTAGCTTATTAGAATGGGCTACAAGCCCTCATTTTCTTCTATTGGTATAATTGTCCACCTTGAAGGAGATAATGGCTAATTTCGCAATACAGGTACAATACATACCTTAACTTTTCTCAATTCTCTTCAATGCCTTTTCATAATTTCTATATGTCCAAGCAGAATTTCCGAAATCCTCATCACATGGGTATGTTACTTTTCCAACACCTTCAATTGTATTCCATCCGTTGTCATATTCCATTGCTTTGACAATTTTTTCCTTGAATACTTCATAGTATTCTCCTTTCACTTCATAGATATACCATCCATTGTTATGATATACTTGTTTGAATTTAAATCCTTTTGTTGAACCCCTTCCATCAAATTCAATTGGCAGTTCAATTATTGTATTGAAATCACTTCTCTTCATTTACTTATATTCTCTTTATATATTGGGCTATAAGTCCTTATTTTCTTTCATTGGTACAATTGTCCACCTTGAACAAGATAACGTCTTATACGTCATTATATACTTGTTAGGTGGACATTGTTTTGTTTAGGTTCAATGCAAAGATATAGATAATAAAAATAATTCGGAAATAATTCAAGATTTATACTTCTTAGAATAGAAGGTTTGTATTCTTTTTGCTAAGCAAGAAACATTCCCTAGCCATTTCATCCCTTACTTCCTTCTGTCTCTCTTTCGCATTAAACAATGAATTGTGTTCTTCTTCATCATCAAGTATTGCATTTAATTCACTTATTGAATATTTAGCTTCTGACAGCTGAATTGTTTTAATATCAAGTAAATTTTGAAGTCTTTTATTTTCACCTTGAAGTTTTTTGTATTCCTCTATCAAATCTTGATAACTTTTGGTTACTTTTATTAAATCTTGAATTCTTTTATCTTTTTCTTCTATTAGTGAATCTTGAAGCCTTTTCTTTTCCTCTTTACAATCAAACCATCTATTGTAGAATATATTTTCACTTTCCCATAATTTTGCTATAGAAGAAAAGTCATTTACAATTAACCCCAAAATATCACCAATGTTTAATTTTCCCTTATTGACTTCATATGATAGAACATAAATCATCTGGGTTGAAAACCTTATTGGTTCAATTCCAATGCTTCTTGTTAAGTTATCCCTTTCCTTATCCCTTTCTTCATTTCCGTCATGGGAAGAACCGTCAATTTCAACATCATACTTTTTACCACCAATATCAACCAAGAAATCATAGATATATCCATGTTGTTCACCATTCTCATCTTTAATGATTTCAATGTGTTGGTATTCATATACAATTCCGAGCTTATCAAAGATTTCCTTTAGTTTAACCTCAATCAAGTTCTCCCTATCAATTTGCTCTTGTCTCTTGGCTTTCAAGAAATCCTCTAGGGTGTCATACTTGATGTTGGTGTTTTTGTCATAATAAGTTTGCTGATGACTTTCCTTATACTTTCCCAACCATTCATCTGTTAATTCATTCAACTCTTCCTTGGTCTTGTCTTTTATTTTTTTAAATACTAAGCCATCACTACATGTCAAAGTTACTGTATATATCTTATCATCACTTACTTTCAATGATATAGTCTCCTTCTTGGCTAGACCACTCATGTATTGGGCAACTGATGCTACTGTAATATCAAAGTAATCAGCAATGAAGTCCCTATGTATCTTGAAGGTATCACAACCGTATATGTAGCGAAACGTTTGAAGCATTATACGTATATCTCTAGATTCAATTTTTGTACCCTTAGTCATTATGCAATCTCAACTTCTTTAAAATTATCTTTCTTCAATCTATATAGTTTTGCTTGACTAACAACAATTCCTTGTTCTGCAAGCCATTTCAAATTCTCCTTTACCGATAGGTTGAAGTCATATAAAGCACCAACCCTTTCAACGTTTATTTTTCTTCTTATCTTATTGGTAAGAACCATCATTCCGTTCTTTCCTTCACCATTCCATTTCTGAATCAAGTCAATGAAATGTGATTTCTGAATCTTGAATGTTCTTTTCTCTGGTACACTTGGATTTCTTCCATTCATGTCATTTATCCTAGCGTTCTTGATGGCATTCAACAACCAAGCATTATTAAGTTTTCCGTCAACGTTGTCAAAGAAATAATAACGTTCAACAATTGTATTGAATAGTAGGTTTTCATCCGTTATTTTAGGATTTATTTTAAGCATAGTTGAAATCATATTAAAAAGAATAACCCTTCTTTTTTCACCATGCTTGAACTGCAATGTATGTCCGTCAACCTTTGAAAACTTATTCTTGATTTGATAGAAATCTTTATCCCATAATCTTGCAATTCCGTCTTCATCATAAGTTACAGGAGTTTCCATTTGGTAGAAATACCTATCCTTCCATTTTGATAGAAATTCAGAATCCTTCATATTGTTCAAATCATCCTTCATTTCATCTGAAATATTCAATTCAATATCCTCTATCTTGGAATCATTTGCAATGTCCTTAACACCCTTCATTTCCTTCTCATATCTTTCATTGAAGGATAGTTTGTTGATGTCTTCCAATTCATATAGAATATTATTATAGACTGTTGTGATTTCCTTCTTAGGATTTCCAAGGAACTGTTGAGATGGCGACTTCATGCAATTATCACTCATTATGAATCCGCTGTATATCTCCAAATGGGAAGCAAGTTTATAATAAACCATCTTATAGAAAGAAACTGATTTCATAATTGTGAAGTCAAGGAAATAAATCAACCTAAACCTGTGGTCTAACTTTGAATCATTTGTTGTTGTATATGCTAATGTTGGTTTGTATGGTAAACGGTTCAAATATTCATGGATATTAGCACCACAATGGTCAATGTCAAATACAATAAAATTGGTATGATGGAAATTATCTATGGTTTTATCTCTCTGTCCGAATACCCTTCCATTGTCATTGAAACAATAACAGAATGAATAACCGTCTTCTATCTTATTGATGAAATCCGTAAATGTCAGTGTTTGTCTCTTATATTTAATCTTTGAGAAATTACAATTATTCTTATCCTCAATTGGGAATGTTGAAACACTTACGTCAAAAGTGTATTTGCCAAAACTAATGTTTTTCATTGATGTCAAATTGTTCTAGTTTATTTAGTCTAATATAGTTCTACCTTAAATGTCAATTAAAAGAAGGACGGTGGAAAAAGTAAAGTAGAACAATTAGAAAAACCATTTTCCACCTAGGCATTGCAATTACCCCCTTCAATTATAAATATATGGTTAAATTAAAAAATACTCAATTTCAAGAAATTATTTCAATATTTTTTCTAACATTGCAAAGATATAGAAAATATTTAAGAAAACAAAATATTCCATAAAATAGTTTAATGGAAAAACATAAAAATATCATCCTAACATATAGTATTAGTTTATTTCTACTTTTATCAACCAGTATAATGTTTTCTTCTTATTTCTCTTATTGATGATATTAATGATAATATTATATAAGATATTATACTATATTATGATATTAATGATAATATTATATAAGATATTATACTATATTATGATATTATTATTAGAATATTTTATATTATTATATATCGGATATATTATATAGTATAATTTCAAGATTTATTATGTTACATTACGAATAATATTGTATATTGTTTTTAGATGATATTATTACGAATAAGTGATAAACAATACTGTTAAGGGTTATAAGCACTTATTGAATTATGAACCTTCTTCACAATATTAATCATGGCTGATTGCTCGGCAAATCGCAACCTTCAAGGGTTTGCGATTTCACGTTAGCTCTTGCCATTCAGATTTAATGTTAATATATTAATTTCAACTTTATTTCTTCAAATTCTTATATTTTTTGAAATGATGATATATTTATATATAAAGAAGATTTAAAGAATGGCAGTAGAATATACAAATATGGAAATGATGTCACGGTGTGAAAGTGAGGACTTCCAAAGGACAAGTGAGATTCTTGAAAGGTTATTCCAAGGAAGGTTACGAAATCTAAGACCAACACCAAGCGGTACAAGCGTTGATTTGAGATTTGAGGCTGTTAACAAGAAGGGCAAAGTAATTAAGTATGCTGTAGAGATTAAAAGGAATAATGGCAAGTATATAAGCAATAAGACCCTTCCACTGTTGTTCACAAAGTACATAAGCATGATGAAGGAAAGGAAAGAAGATGAAAGATTGATAGAGATATTCTTGTTACCAACCATGTTTATAATCTTTGACATTGACAAGGTTGTAACTGATATTCCAATGAAGGATTTGAACATGACCAATTGGTTGATTCCACTAGAAAACTATTCAACAAGGATTAGGAATGAAAGAATCCCACAACCTACAATATGGTTAGATACTGACAAGTGCTCAATTAGCGGTTTTACGAAATGATTTTGAAAAAAAATCCTTCAATTATTTCCGAATAAAAAACATTATCTATATCTTTGCAATGTTGGGTTATGGATATGGTTCAAGAAAAAAAATAAAAAAAATATTGCTTTTTCAAGTAATTTTTGAAAGTAGCATATATTTATATATAGAAGCCCTTAGATAATGGGTAATAACAAAGACGAATATAACATATAAAAATTAAATTTACTATAATGAAAGAGATTTTAAACACAACAACATCAACTATTAATGAAACAGAATATAACAAATATCTTGATGAGTTGATGGGACTTGATTTGACAGATGAAGATGAAACACTGTTTGAAGACGATATGAAATATCTAAGTGGTGAAATCAGATACTTTTAATTATTTTATGAAGGGCTTGAATGATTACGTTCTAAACCCTTCTTTTTCACTAGACGATAAACTATAAGGAAACGGAAAGATAATTGAATCTTGAGCATACAGGACATGTTAGAAAGGATATTTCAATGGAAGGTAGATACGAAGTTGTAGGTTTGGAGAATAGAACCGAATTGAAAGGGATAAGATTTGATACATTAGAAGAGATTACTTCAATTGGCATTGATGAGATTTTCATTTATGATTATAAGATGGGAAGGTGTTTGTCAAGGGAATATATTGAAAAGGCAAAACCATTCCTTCCATTTGATTGGAAATAAGAAAATCTAAAACTATTTATTGATAATGCCGACAATATATAAACCGAAAAGAAAATCAAGGAATAGTGACAAATCCAAGTTAAGGGCAAAACTCTATTCCGATACACAATACCGAAAGATTAGAGATTGGTATTATAAAACGCATCCATTATGTGAAATGTGTTTAAAGGAAAACAAGACAGTTCCAAGCATGGATATTCACCATAAGATTTCACCATTCCAGGGTGATTTATCAATGGAAGAAAGATATTCCCTATTAAGGGATGAAAATAACTTCATTGCATTATGTAGAGAATGTCATGAAAAGATACATGGAAATGTTAAAAAGAGAAAGTAGTTTTTTCATTTAAGATAACTGAATTTTTATTTATTAGTTTTATAGATTATTTTTTTGTTTAAAGCTATCGGTCTGTGAAGATAGATAGCTTTTTAAAATTTGCGTTTTAAGGCTTTATTTTCTTCAAATGGTATAGTTATCCATCAATGATTGGAAAGTGTCTTAAAACGTCAGGAAACAGTATTAAAGAGGCAATTTTGTAATATTCTATATGGCTTGTTTTACGAGCTTTGTTTAAGTTTAATTTTTTATTTATTTTGTATTATTTTTTTTAAAGGGTAAGTGATAAAAAATATCATTTACCCTTGTTTTTTTCTCAATTTCTTTGTATTTTTTCAGATGGTTTTATATTTATATATAAAAGAGATAATAATATATTAAAAAATAAATTCATAATGGAAGTAATAATAGCAATTTTACTATTTGGCATTTTTATAATTAATTCACTTTTTGGATTGAATCTGATTTGCCGTATTGATAAGCTTATTGAAATTAATGAAAAAGAAAGGAGGGCTGATGAATAAAGAAGAGAAATGGATGGATATTCAAGGTTTCCCAAATTATCAAGTTTCTGATTTGGGAAGAATCAAGGTCAAGGAATATTCTTTGAATAACAGGACTTTCAATGAAAAGTTATTGAAGCCTCAGACAAACAAAAGAAGCGGCTACATTCAAATCATGCTGACAGATGATAAAAATCAAAGAAAACTTAAATACCTACATAGACTTGTAGCAAACGCATTTTTGCCAAAGGATGATGATATAACAACAGTAATACACAAGGATGGAGATAAGGCTAACAACAAGGCTTCCAATTTGGAATATGGCAAACCGAATACGAGACATAAAATGGAAGCTGATAAAAAACGTTTCAACTACATTATCAAGCAGAAGCTTCTCAATGGTGCTATTATAGCAGTTTACAATGGTTTTGATGAACTAATAAAGAACGGTTATAAAAAGGTTAGTATTGTTGCAGCATCCAATTGTAACTACATTAATGGCAATAAAAGGATTGACGTATATAAGGGCTACAAATGGGAAGTAATTAGAATGAAGAAGGAGGAAACAAATAATGATTAATACAGAAAAATATACATCAAATACACAATTATATATCAAGAATGTTGAAGACTTTTTGAAGGAGAAATATGGCGAGATAAAACCATCATGGATTGGTCTTCTTGATTCATTGGCATTTCAATATAATTTGTATCAGTTATCAAAGGTTGGCATTGAGGAAAACGGTTTGGTAACACAGACCAACAGAGGCATGGCAGCGAATCCATGTATCAAGATATTGAATGATGCCAACATACAAGTTCAGAAGTTGGTTAATGCCCTTGGAATATCACCAATGGCAGAAAGCAAGTTAAAGGTTGAGACAGCTGATGACACTGATGATTTCTTGAATGAGTTGACAAAGTAAATGTTATAATGGAAAAATGGAAGGAAATAGAAAAATATCCCAATTACGAAGTGAGTAACATGGGAAGGGTACGGAATAAGGAGACTAAAGAAATACTTAGAAAAACATACAATATTGTTGTTATAAACGGAAGATTTAGGAATGTGGCTGTAATGGTATTGGAAGCCTTCAAGAATGTTTCAATGCACAATAGGAAAGTTTATTATAGGGATGATGATGATTCCAATTGTGCATTATCCAATCTATCCTATAAACCATTTAAAAGGAAAAAGGAGAAGAAGAAGAAACCTATAGTACAGTTAACAGTTGATGGAAGGTACATTACATCATATCCAAGTCTTGAAGACATTAAAATTGGAAGTCATCAGAAGATTAGTGTAGCATTGAATGATTGGCAGTTCAAGACATACCTTGGTTTCAGATGGTTATATTTGGATGACTATGCTGACGCTGTGATGTCCAATTCATTGCATGATTCAATCAAGATAAGCGGTGATATTATTCAATTAACCTTGGATGGAGAATATGTTACAACATATCAAAGCGGATATGAGGCAGCAACTGCAATCGGAAATCCGAATCTAAGAAGCAATATCATTCTTGTATGCAAGGGGAAGAAAAAGACATGTGGTGGCTTCAAGTGGATGTTTAAGGATGATTATATGAATGAATGAAATTGAGAAAGAGATAAGGGAAAAAATAACAACATATCCTTGGGACGTTTTGGAGGGGAAAATTTTAACATGTGAAAATATAAAGTTGGCATGTAAAAGATTTATTGGTTTCTTGGATATGGAAGATAGATATTTTGATGTTGGAGACGTTGAAAGGACAATAAGGTTTTTTGAACGTTTCCGACATTTTACTGGGCAATACAACAACAAACCCTTCATCCTTCAAGAATGGCAGAAGTTTATGATTTGCGGAATATATGGTTTCAAGTGGAAGAAGGACAATACAAGGGTGACAAGAACCTTCATTTTATCAGTAAGTAGAAAAGGGGGCAAAAGTTCAATAATATCAATCATGGCAATAAAAGCCCTATTGGAAGAGAATAATGCCCAAGTCATTGTTGCAGCCAACTCAGCATCCCAAGCATCCATCCTTTTCAAGATGGCATCATCATATTTGAAAACACTTGGCGGTAAAGTTGACAAACTCTTTAGAAGGTTTAGGGATAGAATCATGTTTGACAAGACTGATTCATCAATGAGGGTAGTTTCAGCAGACGCATCAAGATTGGATGGATTGAACTGTAACTTTGCTGTTGTTGATGAGATTTCCCAAGCACCTAACAGTGACGTATATGATGTATTGGAATCCTCAATGGGTAGCAGACAACAGCCTTTGATGTGTTGTTGTACTACAAGAAGCAATAACCAAAGTGGATTCTACAAGGAACTTGAACAGAGTGGTATTGATGTTATGAGGGGATTGAAGCAAGATGATTCTGTTTTCTGTTTGGTTTATACCTTAGATGATGGTGATGATTGTGAAGATGAAGAAGTCTGGAAGAAGTGCTCACCAAACTTGGGTATCAGTGTATCAGAAGATTTCTATAGGCAGCAGATAACAAAGATGAAGAATAACCCTTCACAGACAACAGCCATAATGACAAAGGTCTTCAATGTATGGACTTCAACAAGCAACGTTTGGATTCCTCAGTCTTATACCTTCAAGGTAATGGATAAAGTCAAGATGGATGATTTTAAGGATAAATTACTATATCTTTCATTTGACTTAGCTTCTACTTCTGATTTAACATGTCTTTCTGCAATGTATGAGGACAACGGAACATATTACTTCAAGAATTGGTATTATTTACCGCAGGAAGCATTGAAGACTTCAACCAATAAGGACAATTATAAGAAATGGCAAAGGCAAGGCTTTTTAACTGTCACACAAGGAAATGTAACTGATTATGATTATGTGATGAATGATATCCAGAAACTTCAAGATAATTCGGAAGGTATTGTTAGAATCTCTTATGACAGTTGGAATGCAACTGACTTCACAATCAGACTAACAGAAAGTGGATTTAACATGAAGCCATATTCCCAAAGTATTGGAAGTATGAACAGACCTACCAAAGCCATTGAAAGGTTGATAATGGAGGGAAAGAATATTATAATTGATAAGAATCCAATTACATTGTTTTGTTTTGAAAACTCAGTCCCAAAACCTGATTATAATGACAATATCAAAATAATAAAGGAATCTTATGAGAGCAAAATTGATGGTGTGGTTGCAATCATTATGAATTATGGCGGTTTCCAAGAAGAAAATCATTATGATGGGTCATTGATTGAAGGTATTACACTTTAGAACTATTTATTTGAATAAGGATATTTAGAAAATGGATAAAGGATTTAAAGGAATTTTTAATTTTGGAAAAAAGGAACAAAGAAGCGTTGATGATGGGTTTATTCCAGGTTATTATGCAGATGGCAGCCTAATGTTTGGCTCATTGTCAAACTCACAGTATTCAGCGACAAACCTTCCAACAGCCTACAGATGTATCAATCTTATATCTGATACAATTGCATCAATGCCTATAGCTGTAAAGAAGAGAAGTGCAAAGGGAAAGACATTGGAGGTGAAGAACCACCCTATCAATCTATTATTTGCTGACAAGAACAGTAGAACGGACAAGTTCACGTTTATCAAGATGTTGGTACAATCTGTTATTTGTAAGGGAAATGGTTTTGCATACATCAAAAGAGCACAAGACGGAACACCATTGAAGCTGATATTTCTTGAAAGCAGTGATGTTACAATTAACTACATGAAGGAGACTGATACACTATATTATCAAGTTAGTTTCTTGAAGAATGGAAGCAGAATTGAACCATACAATATGTTACATTTCAGGATGTATTCCCATAACGGTGTTCAAGGTATTTCTTTGTTGGCGAATGCAAGACGTACATTGAGTTTGGCAGCAGCAACAGATTCCCAAGCAAAGTCATTCTTTGAAAATGGCGCTTCTTTGAACGGAATCATCAATTCAACAACACAGCTGTCAGCAAAGCAACGTCAGGAGATTCTAAGCAGTTGGAACACCACATATTCCAATGGAGGTAGAGGTATTGCCGTTTTACAAGGTAATTTGTCATATCAACCAATATCACTGAATGCAGCAGATTCACAGATGGTGGAGGCAAGACAGTTGAACAACACAGACATTGCAACGTTCTTTGGTGTTCCTGCTGCAATGTTGAACATCAAGGGATTCTCTTCATATTCAAGTTTGGAAGATACACAGAACTTCTTTTTAACAACCACCCTATTGCCATATATCAAGATGATGGAGACAGAGTTTGACAAAAAGCTATTAAATGAGAATGAAACAAACCTAAAGGTGATATTTGATTCTGAAAGCATCCTCAGAACAAACAAAACAGCATTGGCAGACTACTATTCCAAGTTAGTCACAAATGGTCTTATGACACCAAATGAAGCAAGACAGCAACTTGGACTTCCATCAATTGACGGTGCTGATTCACTGATTATTCCGTTTACGGACGTTAATCAGAATACCATCAACAAGGATGAAATAATAACAGAATAAGTGTATATTTATTATAATATAATAACGTTATTAAATGGAAAAGGAATATAGAAAAATTCAAGAATTAAGGGCAAATGCTAATAGCCGACATGTAGAAGGTTATGCAATCATATTTAATTCTTTGAGTGAAGATTTAGGCTTTTATGAAACCATTGAAAAGACTGCTATAGATGAAGATGTTATAAAGAAGTCTGATTGTTTCTGTTTGTTAGACCATAATTCTGAAAAGGTATTGGCAAGGTCAAAATATGGAGTTGGAAATCTTAAACTTGAAATTGATGATAAGGGATTGAAGTATTCTTTTGAAGCACTTGATAATGAATTGGGTAATACCCTATTAAGTTATATCAGAAGCGGAATCATTGATTCAAGTAGTTTTTGTTTTACAGTAGCCAAAGACCATTGGGAAACCAAAGATGGTGAAGACTATAGGACAGTAGAAAAGATTGATATGCTGTTTGATGTTAGTCCTGTATATACACCTGCTTATGCGGCAACTTCTGTTAGTTGTAGGAGTTATGACAAGTACAAGGAAGAAAAGTCAAAGCAGTCAGATATTCAGAATCTATGTGATGAGATTCTAGCAATGGAATAAAAAAAATATTCTCAATTTGACTAAAAAACAAAATGAGCGTATATTTATAATTATATAAGGTTTAGTTAAATGAAGAAAAATCTTACAAAGATTTATGATTTGGTTAAAAGGGCAAAATCTGAAAATAGGGATTTGACTGAGGAGGAACTTAGGTCATTAACTGAGGAGGATGAGAAGAAGGATGAACCTTCTGATACACCAAAGGAAGATGAACCAAAAGAGGAAGACCCTAAAGAGGATGAACCAAAGGAAGAAAAGTCAGCAGAAGAGGAAGAACCTAAAGAAGTTGACCAAGAAGATTCAGATGAAGAACCATCAAGTGAGAGTGATGAAGAACCATCTGATGACAAAGATAAAGAAGATAAGGAAAATAAAAAAACTAGTACTAGAAAAATGAATAAGAATTTTTCACTTTTGAAGACCGTAAGGTCTATCAGCAAGAATCAACCACTTGATGACTTGACTAACGCAGTGGTTGAGCAGGGTAAGAGCGAAATGAGGAAGGCAGGACTTTCTGCACAAGGTCAGTTGGTAATCCCTACAAATGAGGTAAGGGCAATCCATTCTGTAACAGCAGACGGTGAAAGCCTTGTAGCGACAGAAGTATTTGACATACTCACCCCATTGCGTGCAAAAAACGTACTTGCACAAGCAGGTGCTACAATCTACAGCAACTTGACAAGTGATGTTAAAATACCAATCATGTCAAAGTCTAACGTAACCTTTGAGGCTGAGAACGGTGAGGCTAAGGATGGAGCAGGTGCTTTCAATTACTTGAAGCTTACACCACACCGCTTGACAGCTTACGTTGACATTTCAAAGGAACTTCTAGCACAAGACAGCGTTGACGTTGAGAACGCAATAAGGACTGACTTGGTGAACGCCATCAACGGAAAATTGGAGGAGGCTTTCTTGTCAGATTTCTCTGGTTCTACGGTTCAGCCAAAGGGTGTGTTTGCTGTAGTTAAGCCTAGCTCAGCTGTAACTATGGATTTCGCTACATTGGTAGCAAATGAGGCTAAGGTTGAGGATGCAAACATCTTGAATGAACCTGTTTACGTATTGTCAAACAAGGCTAAGGCAGCTTTGAGGGCAATGGCTAAGGGTGCAAAGTCAACTGAGCTTGTATATGAAAATGGTGAAATTGATGGTACAAAGGCATTCAATACTTCAAACGTTCCTGCTTCTAACTACTTGTTTGGTGATATGAGTTCACTTGTGATTGGAACTTGGAGCGGTCTTGATTTGATTGTTGACCCTTACACACAGGCAGCTAAGGGTGCTGTTCGCCTTGTAGTTAACATGTACGTTGACTTTGGTGTAGCTAGACCAGAAACATTGGTTGCAGGTAAGTTGGCCTAATTACTTTCATTGGAACCTAAATAAAATTCATGGGTTTGTTGCTGTTTAAAAGGCAGCAAACCTTTTTTAATAACATCAAGAAAAATGCAATATTTAAAATTAGATTTAATCAAAAAACATTTAAACATGGATGAAAGTTTCCATGATGATGATTCCTATCTTGAAGCACTTGGTGATGTTGTTGAAGAGGTTACTGAAAAACATATTGATGTTTCATTGAAGAAGCTAACAGCAGATAACAATGGTAAAATACCAGCACCATTAAAACAAGCCATGTTGTTGTTACTTGGAACGTATTACAGTAATAGGGAGAATGTTGCATTTGCTTCTTCTGCTGAGATTCCATTATCATATAGTTATCTGTTGAGTTTATACCAAAATTATGGAGGGAATAACAAATGAGGTGTGGACTGTTAAAAGATAAGATTGATATATATAGACCAATCAGCAATCAAAATGAGTTTGGTGAAATGGTTCAAGAATACCGACCTTGGTATTGTACACGTTCAAGGATTATAAACAATGGAGGGTCAAGAACATTATTGAATAATGAAATATTTTATCCCTATAGAAAGATATTTGAAGTTCACCTATATCTTGATATAAAGGAAACTGATATAATTCATTGGGAAGGAAAAAAATACAGAATCCTATCTATAGACTTGGATAGAAACCAAATGAAGAAGGTGATAATGACGGAATTAATAGATGAATAAATGAAAGGTGTTGAATTTGATTTTTCTGAGGTCAAAGATGCCTTGAATAAGTCTTTGGGTTTGGCACTATCTGAGGCAAAGGGAAAGGCAATTGATGAAGGCTTGAAGGTGATTCAAGATAAGGCAATAAGCAACTTGAAATCAGCAGGTATTCATGTTTCTTCCGAAATGATTGATGGTATCAGAAGGGAGGTTGCACCAAGAGTAAATGAAGGCATTGTTTATCACCGTGGTAGCGGCTATTATGGAATTAAGGGAGACTATAGGCTTCTTTGGTTTGACCAAGGAACAAGACCAAGATATATTGATGTCAAAGGTGGAAGGAAAAACAGAGGTAAGAAGATGGATTCACTTTTCAAGTCTGGAAACAGACAAGGTTACAGAGGTCAAATAACACCAACAAACTTCTTCACAAACGCTAAAAATGAAATACCAAAAGCGATTGACATTACCATGAAGAAAATCACAAAGAATCTAACAGACATATTAAATGGAAAGTAGCATATCAATCAACAAACACATATTTTCAATTCTTACAAGTGATAAGTCTTTGAAAGAAATGGTTGGAACAAAGATATTCCCAATTGTTGCAGATGATGATGTGAAATTTCCATATATCATTTTGGAAAGAACTTCCATAACACCATACACATATAAAGGTGGTGTTGGTTATGATAAGGTAACATTTCAGATAAAGATAGCTGATGCTGATTATATCAATACAATCAATATAGCTGAAAAAGTTAGGGAATTATTGGAGTTAAGAACTTCAAACTATTTCAAAAGAATTGAATTTTCAAATTGCAATGAGGATTTTATGAATGATACATATAGACAGACACTTCAATTCATTGCAATAATTTAAAAGATAAATAATAAGTATAATATATTATATTAATGGGTAAGTTAATTATGGGAGAGAAAGTCCAGTTATGGGTCAAAGATAAGAGCGGTGCTACACCTACATGCTTGGCAATGGCGACTTCACTTTCTGTTGAGATAAGTGCAGATGCAACTGACATTTCTTCTAAGGATAGCGGACGTTGGGCTTCAAGTTTGCTTGGTAAGATTTCTTGGACTGCAAGCGCTTCCAACTTGTTTACAGTTGCAGACTATTCAAAAATGATTGATGTCATGGTTGCAAATACCCCAATTGAGATTGTATTTGCAACGGTTAGAAATTATGATACTGTAACAAGCGGTGCAACTGATTCAGAAGGTATGTTTACAGATACACCAACAGTTTGGGAAAGCAATGATGACATGTATCATGGAAAAGTGGTAGTAACTAGCATTTCGCTTTCGGCCAACAACGGAGAGGTCTCCTCCTACGACGTTTCATTTACTGGAGTTGGAGCACTTCAAAAGGGTGGCATTTCCAAGGTTTAGATAACACCGCAAAAGGTAAATGGAAAAACGCCTGTTATTCAAGATTCAGATGCTGAAAATATGAGTAACAAAGACTAATAAATATTTATAGGGAAATATCCATTTATTTGGGTGTTTCCCTTCTTTTTTTATTCCAAGGATATATTTATAGATATATAAAATTTAAAGATAAATGAAAGTAACAATTAAAGAAAAGGAAATTACATTGAAAAGTAGTTTTAGGGCATTGATAGCTTATGAGCAAATTACAAATCATACATTCAACCCTTCAACAATTACGGACATGATTCTATATTTCTATTGTGTCATAATATCCTCAAAGGAGTTTGATGAACCAATGACCTTTGATGAGTTTATGGACTATTTGGATGAGCATCAAGATTTATTGAATACATTCACCACATGGTTAACAGAATCTAGTAAACAGAATCAAATATTTGAAGGTAAAGAAGAAAAAAAAACAGCAGTCAAGAAGACAAAGAAATAAGTTATACGGATTTGATGAGCCTTCTTTGTCTTGAATACAAGATAGTTTCAATTCCCTATTTCATGGATGATATGAAATATTATGAGTTATCACCAATATTGAAGAATTTAAATGTATCTGTTAAGAATGATTGGGAGATTGCAAGACAGATAAGTTACATCATTGCACAATCACAATCAACCAAGAAAATCAAACCTTCTGATATTATGCAATTTCCTTGGGATGAAGGTTATAAGAACAGACCAAAGAAAGATGTCAAGTTAACAAAGGAATTGAGGGATAGAATGATTAGGGAAATGGAAGCTAATAAGGAATTATTAATCAAGAATAATATCATATAATGGCAGACGCAATCATAAAACTAGGATTGGATGATTCCAATTTCACAAGTGGCATACAATCAGCACAAGCAGAAATTGATAAGTTCAACAGAAAAGAAGGTGTAACAAACAGTAAGATATTCAATTTAAATAGAAATCTGAATGAAGCCAAAAGGAACTTCTTATCAGCAGCCTACAGTTATAAGAAGTTAGGTGATGAAGGCAGAAAGACAGATGCAGGGCGCAAACTTCTAGACATAAAGGAAAAGGCGGCTGCAACAATCAGAGAACTTCAAGCCACAAAGAATGAACTTCAAGAATTGACAAGGGCATCAAACCAGACTTCAATGTCAACATCAATGTCAAGTAGCAAGAACGGCTTGATGGGTGGAAATATACTACAATCATTGACTTCACAACTTGGTGGAGTAGGCAATATAGTAGGTGATTTTGCAAGCGCATTGGGTGGTGAGTTGAGTATTGGAGCGGCAGCAGCTACAGCAGGATTGGCAGCGGCAGGAATAGCAGTAGCCAAGTTTGTTGATGTTTCCGAAGAAGCCATTCAGAAAAGTAGTGAATTTGGAAAAGCCTTGTCAGAACTTGGAGCAATCACTGGACTTAGAGGCAATGACCTTCAAAATCTAAGAGGACAGATTCAAGACTTAGGAAAAGAAACAAATACGTCAGTTGTTGATGTAACAAATGGTATGGCAAAGATTGGCGGCGCAATGCCTCAATTATTGAAAGATACTGATGGACTTGGTGAAATGTTTAAGCAATCATCAACACTTGCAAAGGCTGGTCTTATGTCACAAGAAGATGCAGTGGAAGCCCTAACAACCATCATGGGACAATTCTCACATGGAGTTGGTGATGCAAGCAAAGACGTTGATATTCTTGCAAACGCATCCCAATCAGGTTCAGCAGAAATCAGTGATTTGGCAGCAACCATCAAGGTTGCAGGTGTAGCAGCAGCAAATGGTGGTCTTTCACTCCAACAGACAGCAGCAATGGCAGAAGTTCTTGGTGACAAGGCTTTGAAGGGAAGTGAAGCAGGAACACAACTACGCAACATATTCTCCAAATTCTCAGCAGAAGGAATCAAAGATGCTGATACAATGATGCAGACTTTGGCAGAACATGCAGGAGATACAGCCTATATGGTAAAGCAATTTGGTCTTGATTCTGCAAATGCAGCTGCAATGTTAGCAGAAGGTGGAGGTAGATATAAGGAATTGTTGTCAGCAATGGAAGAGACAGGAACAGCCACACAAATGGCTTCCGAGAACTTCAATAACCTTCAAGGTGACATTGAGAAAATTAAGACACAATGGGATAACTTTCTTTCATCATTCAACGTTGACGCTGCAAACGGTCCTGTTAGAAGTTTAGTTCAATCATTCGGTGAGTTGATGACAGCAACAACCCAACTGTTTGATGTATTCAAGAACTCTTCAACTTATGAGGCTGCATTAGAAGCAGGTAGTGAACAATGGCAATTTCTTGTCAATACCCTTACAACTGTTGTTGATGTTGTTGGTGATGTATTAGGCGTATTTTTTGACTTGGTTGATGCAGGAAAAGGCACAGAAACTACCTTCAATGCAGTAGCTTTGGTATTCAAAGGATTTAGTGTAGGATTGGATAATACCAAGATGGTTGTATTTGGTATAAGATTAGCAATCCATTACCTTTTGGAGAAGTTCAAAGAATTGAGGTCAAATGTAATACAGTCAGTTTCAAAGATTCCACTGTTTAATCAGATTGCGAAATGTATTGATTGGGTAAAAGATAAAATCGCAACTCTAGTGAAATATTGGGATAAGTTAAGAGGAATTGTTGCAGACACTAGAGCAAATTTATACAAGGAAGAAGGTAATGGTGGAAATAATAAGAAAGGAAATGGAAAATCCTACAACCAACAAACCAATGATGCACTTGGTTATGCAAAAGGAAAAGCAAGCAAGGGAAGGTCACAATGGGGCAAACAAAAGATTTATCTTAAAACTCTTCAAAATGGAATTGACTTTGAAAAGAAAAGGCTAAGTCTTGCAAAAACAGATTACCAGAAGAAACAAATTCAAAATAGAATTAAGAGTTATGAAGCTGCAAAGAAAATAAACCCTTTCAATAGTTCCATTGAAGAAGTTGGTAGCAAGAATAATGGTGGAATCACAAATAAAGGTGGAATCACAAATAAAGGTGGTGGCAAGAATACCAATAAAGAAGTTATCCCACAAGGCTCATTGGCTGAATTGGAAAATGAATTATCAGAAGCAAGAAAGGCAGCATCAAATGCAGTTGGTGAAGAGGCATATTTTCAAGCAACAAAAACAATTCAAGCAATTGAAGATAAGATTGAAAATTTCAAATTCAACTCAAATAAAAATGCAGATAATTCACCAATCAAAAATCCAATAGATACACCAACATTGAAATTGTCAAAATATGGTGTTGTGGGTAATATCCTTCCATCTGAAAAAGAAATGAAGAAACTTGGTGATACGTTAATAGAAAGACTGAAACAGATAAGGGAAGAATCATATAAAACCCAAGAATCATTGAAAGATTTCACTGAAAGTATGAGAAGTAAGTATGGTGGTGATGTTGTTGCTTTTACAAATGATTTTGCTGAATTGGCTAAGTTTATAGAAGAAGGTGGAAATACTACAACAGCAGCAGCTTCAGGACTTGTTATGCTTGGTGATGCCCTTCAACAGATTGGCGGTAATGGAGTAATAGCAAAGACTGGTGCTGTTATGGCTGCAATTGGACAGTGTATTTTAGGTTTTGCCCAAGCATCCGCACAGGCAGCAGCCCTTGGTCCTTTTGGTTGGTTGGCATTTGTTGGAGCAGGACTTGGAACACTTGCAACAATGATTTCAACCATTCAAGGATTTGCCGAAGGTGGTATTATTGGGGGTACTTCAAATCATGGTGACATGCAGTTAGCAAGGGTTAACAGTGGCGAAATGATATTGAACAATACCCAACAAGCGAGATTGTTTGACCTTCTTGATGGCGGTGCTTCAATGATTGGATATGGTAGTAGAAATGTTGAATTTAAAATCAGCGGACAGAATCTTGTCGGTACATTGAGGAATTATAATAACAAGATGAACAAGGTTAGATAATGATATATCAAGGAACTTTCAAAGATAGATTTGAGCAAGATTATACGGTAAAGATAACAACAGATGGTGATGCTTCAATGGTTACAACATTGACCCTTGGAACACCACCGTTCACAACTTCAATGGATTCAGAAGGTGATACGCTGTATAAGACTGCAAAATATCAATCTGCAACAATTACGTATGTTAGTAGAAATGAATACTACAACATGTATGCAGCAAAGGCACAGCAAAACAAGGTTGAATTGTTCAAGGATAATAAAATAGAATGGGTTGGATATATTGAACCAAATGCGTATAACCAAGATTATGAAGGATATGAAACAACTGTTGAAATCAATGCCATTGATGCTTTATCAACACTTCAATACTTCAAATACAAACCAATAGGTGAAAAGAAAAGCGTAATCACATTCACACAATTAATCAATCATCTTTTTAAGCAGTGCAACGCTTATAACAATTGGTATATTTCAAGTAATGTAAAGTTAGATTCAGCATCAACAACAAGTCTTGTTGATAACTTATATATCAGTGAACAAAACTTCTTTGATGATAAGAAGGACGGCGAAACAGATGATGATGTTGCTTGGAATATGAATGAGGTTTTGGAAGAAGTGGCACAATTCCTAAACATGACTGCTATTGCATGGAAGGATTCTGTTTACTTCATTGATTATGATGCCATTAAACATGACGTTAACCAATATTGGAAATATGAAGTTGGAAAGGAAACACCGACATTGGTAAACTTATCAACATCAAAAACAATTGTTGGTGATGATATTGCAGAAGGTGGACAAACCGTTTCAGTTGGTGATGTGTATAACAAGGTATCAATCAAGGCAGACAATTATACATTTGACAGCATCATTCCATCCATATATGAAAACTTGGAGAATATAACAGCAGATGAAGATAATGAACTGAAAACATCAACCAACATTAATAATGGAATGTATGGTGAAGTTATCAAGAATCCAATTGGTGAAAAATCAAGCAAGGAAAACGGAAACATGATAATGATGATTGATAAAACGTACAATCCTCAGAAGAAGAAATTTCAAGCAGTTAATGCCGTGGGTGTAAAGTACTTCAAGAATCCAAATTATACATGTTATAGATATGACAGCAACAAGAATAAAAGTACTGTTAACTATACCGAAAGCAAATCATACAAAGGTGCTGTTATAGCAAAGTTCTTTGTGCAGCAACTGAATAATCAAATTTCTTTGTGGGATTACTATTTCAAGGCTTTGACTGGAGGAACAATAACCCTTGATGATTGGATGGCAAAGAATGAGGTTTCCAATTTAGGCTTCCAAAAATATGTATGCTTATTGAATCCGTTATCCAATCATACCGCATCATCTAATATTGCATCAATGCCATTTCTTGAAACAAAAGCATCTGATTCAACAGCCTTATTCGGTGGTAAAAATGCCTATTTGCTGATAACTGGAAACTACATGTATCATGTATTTGAGGATGACCCTTATCCAATACCTTCTTCACAGATTGATATATCAGAAGGACGTTATGCAATTGATGATGGACAAGCGTATATGTTGGCAAGATTACAATGGGGTGGCAAATATTGGAATGGTTCAACATGGACAACTTCACCTTCCAACTTCAAGATTCCGTATATTGTTGAAGGTGCTGATAATAAGGCAAGAAGGGCTGATGCAACAATGTTTAAGGATAACAAGTTTGTCAACACTGTTAGTTGGAGATTTGGACTTGATGAAGAAGGATATTGCATTAAAGCACCAAATGATGCTATTATTGCAGGTAGTCCAACTTTCACTTTATATTGTCCATTTGACCCAAATTATCATTCAACAAAAGGCGGCAGCAATAAGGGACAACATTACAAGATGTCAAGGGTGTTCCTAAAGGATTTTGACGTTAAAGCAGTTGTTGGAGACCCAACATTTTCAGATGCCTATAATACTGATACAGTATATACAAATGTTATCAATAATGACTATGTAAATGAACTGAATGAAATTTCTTGGAGAATATCTAGTTATGACAACAAGAAACCTTCATTCTCAGCTGTAGCATATAAGGATAAGAACAATACATATCAATATGTAGATAAAACATTCTCAGAAGCAACAAAGGAGGGTGAAATTGGTTGGGAAAACTCAGATACTGATGCACCGCAATATGGACAGTTGAAGCAAGAAGAACACATGATTTACAGATTGGTTAATCAATATTCCCAACCTTCAATAAACCTAAGTTTCACAATCAACCTTCAAGACATTACACCTTGGGCAAAGATGAGGGAGAAGTTTATGAGCGGTAAAGATTTCATTATTGATGAGTTTTCAATAGATTATGAAAATGCTTCAACAAATTTATCATTAATTGAGAAAAGATAATTGAAAGTAATGAAGATAAAGAAAATAAATGTATATAAAAATTCCACCGAAACAACAAGGGCAAGTGGCGGAATCGGTGGTTCTTATAGTTCTTTTAGTTCTTCACAAGGAGAATCTACAAACGTGGATTTGTCACAATATGCCTTAAAAAAAGAAGTTAAATTTACACAAGGGGATGGATTCAATTCAGTGATAGAGAAAGACCATTTCCTTCAAGCTAGCAATGATTATGAAACAGCTGTTGGAAAATACAACCAATCAGTTGCAGATGAAACCATATTCACTGTTGGAAATGGAACTGATGAGAATGAAAGAAAAAACGCATTTGCAGTTACAACAAGCGGTGATGCAACAGTGGCTAATAGAATGACAGCCAACAGCGTATCAGCATCAACAATTAACTCAGATACTGCAAACCTTACCAATATATCAAGTTCTGAAATTACAAATAATGGAAGCATAAAATCACAATCCTTTAGTGGTCAATCTGGAACAATTCAAACACTAAATACTGATAACATTGTCAATACTGAAACTATCAAGACCAAGAACCTTGAAGTAACTGGTTCGTCCCATTTCTTTGAGTTGATAATTGATAAAATCAAATCTGCAGGTGGTTCAATGATGTTAACCCCAGCAGATGGTTTTGAAGTGGAGAAAATAAAATCTATGGAAAACAACATCACATTGTATTGGAGGTGTCAAGATGGTAATGGAAAACAACGTGATAATATGTGGAAGGTCAATGACCAGGCACTTTGCATGTCATTCAATCAAGCAACTGTTGGGACTTCACACAACGTTAATAACAAGTATTATTGGTGTTTGGTAACTGATGTAAGCGACAATAACAACCCTATAGAAATTGATGGAGAATTATATAATTATATAAAAATTTCAAGGTTTGATTCAGTTGGAGTTGTGGAACCTGAAATTGGTGACTCTATTGTCATGTGTGGATATAGAGGAACAGATGATATTGCAAGACAGTCTGCATTATATATGTCTGCATATTCATCTTTAGATAAAGGTCTTACAGCACCAGTCTTTGCGCAATATCAAGGCATTAATGATTTTGATTTGGAATCACACCGTAAATCATATTATGATGCAAACAGTGCAAAATTTATCGGTGAATTTGAAGTTAGTAATGGTCAGAATCTTATTGATTTAATTGATGGTAAAATAAAGGATTCAGAAGCATCCATAAAACTTAATACCAAGAATATTGTACTATCAGTATCAGAGAAGACACAAGAAAGAAGAAACCTTCTTGTTGGAAGTGATTTCAAAAAGCAAAACAATAACTTCTTCATATCTGATAATGCAAGGATTGAAATGAACAGTGGCTACAATGGCACTAACTGCATAAAAATAATTGATGATACGGACGGTATTTCACACTATGTTGGTGTATATTGGGACGGTTCAAAAGGTGGAAGAAGCATAAGGATTGAAAAGGGCAAGAAATATACAATATCATGTTACTATAAAACCAATGATATTAATGCTAATTTATTTATTGAATGTTTATATACAGACAAGCAGACAAAAGCAAAGAGAATATCAAGAGCTGAAAATATTACTCCAATTGACTTCAAACCAAAGAAGGTTAATGAATGGCAACTATGTACAACTGTTATAGATACAACAGATGCAAAATCCGATTATATTGCATTCAACTTTTGGGAGTACTGTAATAATGAAAGTGGAAGAGTTGAGGCATGTATTTGCAGACCAATGGTTGAAGAAGGAGCCGAATACAACGGTTGGACATTATCAAAAGAAGATTATGATTATATTGGTGCAAACCTATTGGATAATTCAAGAACCTTTGATGTAGGTGGCAATATTACTCTTGTAAAGGGAACAAAGAAACTTGAAGGTGATGCTTATAAATTAACTACAAGCTTGAGTGGTGATGATAATACATTCTATATTATAGATAAAAAAGCATTCAAAACAAAAACTGATTATACCATGAGTTTTGAAATTGTTAGTGGAACAGCAGATTATTTGGGAGTTTATGCGTATTACCCAGCTTCAACTACCCAACATGATTTTTATTCTGAAAATCAAAATAGTTTGATGACAACACACAATCTTAATGTAAATGAAGTAAATCATTGTGTACTTCTTGAAGAGCAAAATTTATCATATAGCCATAAGGTTTGGATACATTTCAATTTCAAAGGAAGATTGCCAAGTTACATCTATTTAAATTTTCCAAAGAATCATAACCCAAGTGCATATACTTATAGTAGAACTGTTGTAATAACAAAACCAAAAATTGAGGAAGGTGCAAACGTCACAGAATGGGTTGAAAAGAAAACAGATGTGGCAAATGCAATAACAGCCATTACCAATAATGTTGCAACATTGACACAAAAAGCAAATAGCATTGAATCAAAGGTAACTAGTAATACAACTACTATTAATAATCTTAGTGGTTCTGTAACTAGTTTGCAGTCTGATGTGTCAGATGTCAAGCAAACAGCATCTAGTATAACTTCTACTGTAACATCTATGAAAGATGGGATAATAGGTTCAAACTGTATGCAAGGTTTGAATGGTCAAGGATGGAGTAATAACACCATATATGATGATGCTGGTAATAGTTTTCACTGTGAATCTACAGACTGGTTCCAATCTCATCCTATAATGGATTTTAGTGGTGATTATACATTCTCATTTAATAACTGGGGTACAAATGGTGGCAACTTGCAAATCAAGATACTAGATTTTGAACAAACATATTATGATGATGGAATTTATAACCAGTATGTAGATTTCAAATCTTATACACCATGTAAGATATTAACTACTTCATTAAGTGTATTAAATGACACTTTAACTAATTATGCCACTAGTGGGACATTATCAACTTGGACTTACACCAACACTGAGACTATAACATTAGCAGTTGGTGATAATGTAGCGGTGAGAGTAACTAATAGCACCAATAGCCGTTATAACAGTATCTATGGTACAGTATCAGCTATCAATACAAGTTCTAAGAGTGTTACGGTTAAAGCCATTGCATTATTAGACCAGCCTAATACTATTTGTACTTTATCATGTCCTATGGACAAAAAAGACGGTACTGACATTAATTATTTACACTATGATGATAAACTTGGTAGATATTGGATAAGGTTCAAGGAATCTAGAGGGTCAGCAAAAACATTTGTAATACTATTTAGAAATCTAAGTACTTCAAGTGTTGAATATATATCTAGACTGATGATAGAAGAAAGTGTTGAATATCCACATAAGTATAATAGCACTGGTCAAGCGTCACAATCCATGATTAAGCAGACAGCAAATGAAATATTGATGAATGTTAATGACACTTATGTGAAAATTGGTGATGGAAATATAACATTGAATGGAGACACAAAAGTGAATGGTTCTTTGACGCTCAATGATGAAAAACAAGGTTTCTTATTGATGGGCAATGGTGGTACAACAGAAATATCACCAAAGTCAATTGGAACATATAATGAGTTTGCAAGCAAAACAACAAATGTTATAAAAACACATTACGATTCAACAATTTATGGTGCTCAATCGGTAGATGGTAATTTCTATGGATTTACTTGGAACGTATCACAAAAACTAGGAATATTCAAGAAAGGAAGTTATATTAAGATTTTGAACTATACAAATAGTGTATATGCTATTGGAGGAACAGCGCATATAGGAACACCATTTGCAACGTTTCACATATATGAGAATGGAACGTTGACAAAGACAATTAATGTTGGTAATAAAACTTCTGTTGATATAGCCAATTATACAGTGGTAAGTGACAATGTTGAAGTTATAGTGGCTGGTCGGTTCACAATAGATGTGTCCGCATCTATTTGGGGTGCAAATCAAGATACATTATCACCAAGAGGTACCATCAAGCCAACACTTAATCCAAGGCAATCCATTTATGTGACTGTAGATTGGAATAATGAAGTTCCAACATCATCTGCATTCATGCTAATAGGATATGATGGCTTTGCAGCTAACTTTGGTACAAATACAACTGTATATTGTGGAAAGGACGGATTCATTGCAAATTATGGTGATTCACTCTTCAAGATAACAACAGATGGAATTGTAGAGAGAAGGAATAAAGCAAGTATTGAAGTCATAAACGGTTCAACATCATCATCATCACCATATCAATATCATCTAAAAGATGGAATTGATACAATACTATGTAAGAGTGGAAATACACTTATCATACTACCAAGCAATCCATATCAAGGACAGAGAGTTAAGATACATGACAAGTCACAAGACGGTGAGACATGGATAAACTTCCAAGGATTTATGGTAAGGGCTAACAATCACTACAACACAAGAACACGTCAATCCAAATTCCAATGTGATGGACAATACGTAAGGATATACACATTCATTGGTGATACTTGGTTTGAAGAGTTTACTGGATAATTAATTCTACTATTTATAGATAGTAATAAATCATAACAATGCAAACAATACACCATGAAAAGAAATGGGTAGAATTATCTATTAAAGAGAAATTAAGTTATATAACTTCACTCATTATGATAGGTAGCGGTATTCTACTTGCATTTCTATCTTTCTTTCTCAATGCACACAACATTGCAACTGGAGTACTTATCTATATTGCACAGACATTCTTAGTTGGTGGAACTCTTATCGGAGCATCCATCTATTTGAAATCAAAATGGATTGAGTTTGATAGCAGAATACAAGATGAGATAACAAAACTTGGAGACAAGAAAGATGAAGACTAAAACAATTTAAGGGAATGATGAGCATCATGATTGCTTGTTATTCCCTTTTATTATTCTTATGATATTTATTTATGTTTTATTATATATTTATTTAAGTGGGGGGATGGTGTTTGAATTGTGAGATTGCGCCCAAATCGCCTCAGATCGGAAGAGCACA
>NFYZ01009335.1_pt1 | contig 30348 bp, 52 predicted proteins | sample 1092561 | NCBI WGS metagenome assembly NFYZ01 (sample SAMN03609887, study PRJNA323583) | gut metagenome | isolation source: feces | host: Rattus norvegicus | place: Malaysia | collected 2013 | reverse complement strand
TAGTTTATAAACGGCAAAAAGTCAAGTGGGAATACGCTAAATCAAGCAGTTTCTCGGGCTTGTAATGGGTATTAACATTTGAACGAAAGGTATCTCTTATAACTATAGATAAGGATAAAAAGATAGAGTGAGAGTGAAAAGAAAATTATATATAGAAATAGTTATATATATAAATAAATGGTAATACCTTTACGGCCTGAAAGAGAAAAAAAGGAAAAGGAGAAATAAGCCGTGAAGAAAACTTTTATTAGAGAGAAAAAAATCTATTGTGGTGATAAATATTTAGAAGTGGATATTATACCTAGAAGTGAAAGTGAAAGAATGCCTAGAGGAAAAAGGAGCAGAAAGAAAAAAATATCAGCACCAAAACAAAAAAGATTAAATGATAAAAATGCAAGGAGATATTTTGTACAGTTCGTTAATGCAAACTTTGGAAGAGGAGACCTTCATGTAACAGCTACATACTCTAAGGATGAATTACCAGAAACAGTAGAGGATGCAGAAAGAGAAGCAAGAAATTACATACGCCGCATAGATTATAAAAGAAAAAAAGAAGGATTACCTAAAATGAAATATATTTTAGTAACAGAATGTAGGACAAGGAAAGGTGAGGAAAAGCCTATAAGAGTCCATCATCACATAATAATGGATGGTAAGTTAGATAGAGATGTAGTGGAAGAATTATGGAGCAGGAGAAGAAGAAAGGGAGAGAAGAAAGGTAAGCAAATAGGTTTTGTTAATGCAGATAGATTGCAACCTAATAATTATGGATTAGAAGCTCTTAGTAGATATCTAATGAAAGATCCACAAGGAAAGAAAAGGTGGAGCTCTTCTCAAAACCTTATAAAACCATGGAGTAGAAATAATGATCATAGATATACAAGAAGAGCGGTAGAAAGAGCAGCAAGAAATCCAGAAGATAGAGAGTTTTGGGAAAAGAAATATCCTGGATATTGGTTAACAGAATGTAAACCTGTATATAACGATTTTACAGGATGGTCAATATATTTGAAATTGCGAAGGAGTGGATGAAGGAAGTAAAAAACATAGATGGGGGGAGAATAATGAAAATTATAGCTGGCTACATTGGGAGAAATAAAAACTTTAAGGTAATTGAAGTAAAGGATATGAAAAAGGAGGATAAAAAAAGAAAGGAGAATGATAGTGACGTTTTCACGAAAAGGAATGAAAGACGGAAGGTTTAGACTGAGATGGAGTAAGTACTATAAATACATTGTAGATGATGAAACTTTTTATTTTAAACAGAAAGCATATACAAACTATTGTGATGGATATACAACTTGGGAAACTATTGTAGAAAAAACATATATAAATGCAATAAAGAACAGAGGATATAAAGCTAATGTAGTAGATGTGAATAAAAACATTACAGAAGCTTCTACAGCTGGACTAGTATTAATATTCAGTGAAATATATGGAATTGAAGAAAACGAAATGCGTGTAATTATTTATAAAGCACAGAAGTGCATTAAATATATTAAAGCTAATACAAACAGTTTAGGCCATAGGGTAGAATATAGAATTTTTAAGAAGATATTAGAGTATCAAATAAAAGAATTACAGAAAGAAGAAAGGTTAATTATTTAAAAAAGGAAGAGGGGATGAAATTGGCTAACAATGAAATAGCAATAGAAAAGCTAAAAAGAGAGTTAAAAGAATCCAAAGATAAAAGGGTTCCAGCTGGACCTATAGTGAAACATCTAATATTTAAATGTAAGGAAGATGAAGGGTTTACCAAAAGGGTTGAGCTAAAAGAAAAAACTCTTAAAAGTTGTTTTAACTATGTATTCAATGAAGTAAAAAAGAAACTCAATGGTGTGAGTGGATGGATCACAGATAATGAAGTATATAAGATGGCCGAAACTTATTGGCTATTAAATATTACAGAATTAAAAGATATAGAAATCAAAGAAACACATAAAGCTAGTAAGGTGGTAAAATATGCACCACCTAAGGAAGAAGTAAAAGAAGTAAAGGAAGTTTTAGAAGATAAGCAGGTATCAATATTTGACATAGTATAGTGAGGTGAGAACTTTGAAAAAAAGATTATTAGCAAAAGTACCAATACAAGAAGCAAGTAGCGAATATGTAAGTCTTGCAAAAAGAATTAAAAAAGAAAAATATTTAGTTTCAGCAGAGAAGATTGAAGTGGAAGAAAGGGGAATACTGCTAATGTATTTTTATGACCTAACTAGGCTAAGAGAAGAAAATACAAAAGCAATATTCAGAGTGTTCTTGGCTAATGATGATTATATCACACAAGACTTAGATAGTACAACGATTAAATGGAAAACAGGTTCTATTGGTAGCTTAGTACATTGCTACTATGGGGCTTGGTGGTATAACGATTGTATTCTTGTTGATGATGAATCATCAGAAGCTATAAAGGAGTTTTTAAATACAAAAGGAGATCCATTAGAAGAGATAGATAATTTTCAAGAAAAGATTATGGCTGCAAGGTTGGCCATAAAGCATCAGAAGATTAAAGATAGAATTGATAAACAAATGAAAAAGGTGCCAGAGCTTCCAAAGGATTTTGATGAATGGATTGAATATACGGCAATGTTTCATAGTAGATATATTTATTACACTTATAAAGCTAGAAAAAGGTTAGATGGATATTGCACTCATTGTAGGAAAGATGTTGTAGTAGAATCACCTAGACATAATAAGAAGGGTATTTGTCCAAACTGTAAAAGTCCAATTACATTCAAAGCCATGGGAAACTCTAAAAGAGTATCAGATAAAGGACAAGCAACTCTAATTCAAAAAGTAGATGATGGAATTGTAGTAAGGTATTTCAGTATAAGCAAGTATTATGATGATCATTACAAAGAACCTCAACTTTATTATGATGAGTTGTCTAGAGATTTTTATGACAAAGAAGGCAAAATTGAAAGCTATGAATATTTTAACTTCAAACAAACAGGAGAGGTTAGATGGTGTGATGGCCAAGGTAAATTTGGGTTTCATAAAGCTGTTTTATATGAAAAGAATCTTGATGAAGTATTAAAGGGAACAATATGGGAGTATTCAGCTATTAAAGAATTTGCTACCAATAAAAAAGGTTTTGGATTTCCAGTATATGATTACTTAGAAAGATACAAAGAATACCCATCAATAGAGTATCTAGTAAAACTTAAACTTTATAAATTAACGGATCAGTTTCTCCATCCTTATTGGGGGATAGAAAGAGATATAAATCTTAAAGGCAAAAATCTTAAAGAGGTTTTAAATATTAATAAATCTCAATTAACAATAGCAAAAAGAATAAATGCTGGAGCAGGTGAACTTACTGTAATAAGAGAGGCAGCAAAAGCTAACTTAAGTCTTACAGATGAACAAATTCTTTTCATAGCTAAACATGCTAGGATTGAAGGAATAGTGGAGATATCCCAATATACAACTGTTTACAAAATGACTAAGTATATTGAAATCCAAGCAACTAAAGAAAAAGATAAAAAAGATATAGGAGACACTTTTAGGGACTGGATAGATTACATCGATAATTGCAAGATATTAAAGTATGATTTAAAAAATGAGTTTGTATTATTTCCGAGGGATCTTAAAGAGGTACATGATAGGACTTATAAATTAGTTCAGGAAAATAAGAATGAATTACTTGATAGAAAAATAAAAGATTTAAGTAATGAGATAGGAGAATTCTATAATTGGCAGTATAAGAATTATTTAATAATGGTCCCTGGAACAGCTGAAGAAATAATAAAAGAAGGTCAAATGCTCCACCATTGTGTTGGAACTTATATTGAAAGAGTGGCCAAAGGCAAAACTATTGTTTTGTTCCTGAGGAAAAAAGAGAAGCCACAAGAGCCATACTACACAGTTGAAGTCAATCCTACTGATTTTAAAGTTGAACAATGTAGAGGTAAATACAATAAATCAATGACTAGGGAAATTAAGAAGATTATAGATAAATTTAGTGAGGACAAGCTAAAGTCTTTATATCAAAAGAAGGCTGGCTAATATAGCTAAAAGAAAAGCATAAAAAACTAAAAAGGAGTGTGGAACAAATGACAGATAAAAGAATAAATGAAATAGTGGAGGAAGCTGCACGACTATTAAGAGATAATCCAAGTTTAAAATACTATGAAGCTATAGAAAGAGCAAAAGATGAATTTAAAAAGGAGGATAAGTTATAAATGGAAATACAAATAAATACTATGGAAGATTTATTTAAATATAGCCACTTGCTGCCTTATAAAGTACTAAAAGATATAGATAAAAGAATAGGTGATTGGTTAGCCAGTGGTGGGAAAGTTGAGGATGGCTATATAAAACAGCAATTTGAATATGCAGAAAAAGTTATCAAGAAGGTGATAAGTTGAAGAAATGGAGAAGATGGCGAAAGCTTCTAGAAGGTATTTTACTTAGAGATTATATCTATAGCAATGTTTTGAAAAAATGAAAGGAAGATATAAGTGAGTAAAAATTATAGTATGGCTAATAAAGGTAGAGGTTTTGAACAGGAAGTAAAAATAGCAAATAAGCAATATGAAGTAAAGGGAATAGCTTTAATACAAAAGATTAGCACACCATGGCAAGTCGTTAGAAAAGGTAAAAAAATAATATCAGCGTTTCCAGAAGGGAAGAGTACGTTAGATTTTAGAGGAACGGTTAAACCGAGAATACCCATTAGCTTTGATTGCAAAGAGACTACAAATAAAAAAGGATTACCATTAGCAAATATACCTAATCACCAAATTGATTATATAAGACACATAGACGAATACGGAGATTTACAACCTCATGATATAGAAGATTGGGACAATATGGTGGCTACCCTAGGCAAAGATTGGGCTACTACTAAGGCAGAGATTAAAAGTTTAATTGATGATGATGTATTTTGGCAAAGACTAGAACCAGCGGCTAAACAATTAGATGTTTTTAGTCTACAGGAGTTTAACAAGTATATGGATGACAAGAACGGAAAAACACCCTAAATAAAAAGTGGGAGATGGTGAGATAGATGGAAAGATGTAATAAATGTATATGTAGTCAGTGTCAAAATGAATTTGGTAAAAATCCTGAGAAATGTAAATACAGCGATTGTATTTGGTGTAAAGACGAAAAAACAACGTACACAGAAAGCTGTTCTAGGTATGTAACAATAGGTGGAAAATATGACAGATAGGAAGTACTAACATATTACCAAATGGGTTAATACAAGGGGGTAAAGTAATGAAGTGTGAGGAATATGTGGCAGGTTATTGCAGAAAGAAGGTTAAATATAAAAAGTATGCAGAAGTGATAAAGTGCGTTGAATGTTGCTTAGATTGTAAAAATGGGTGCGGAAATGTATGTTCTGATATAGAAGGCGATGAACTATCCAAGATTTAATGATCCAGATGAACGCATTGAAAAATAAGCTAAATCAGGCAATTAAAGAGCTAAGGAAAAGGGGAATAAATAAAGCTAGGGCCGAGGCTGTCTATAGAGCAGCCTTGGCTGAACAAATACTTATAGAAAGAGACAAAGGTGTTCCCGTAACTATAATAAATGACGTATGCCGTGGAAACAAAAAGATTGCCAAACTAAAGATGGAAAGAGATGTTGCAGAAACCTTATATGAAACTTGTATGCAAGCTATATATGCAACTAAGCTAGAAATAAATATAGTTATGGATTTAATGAAGGCAGAAAGGAAAGGAGAATAAAAGTTAAAAGGTAAGAGGTATAAAAGAGGAGGACCAAAATTGAGTTCGGGTGTACAGGTAGTGTTGATTGCATGTTTAACAATAATAGCACTTTCTATATTAAGTAGAGAAAATGAAAATAAATAGGAGGGAAGAAATTGAACTTATTAGACAAATATAAATTGGAGCTGGCCATAAAGGAAATAAGACTTATATTACCAGAGTTTAAGGAAACATGTAAGTTAGTATCAGAGCAAATGAAAATGTACTATGATGCATTGATAGATGTAGGATTTACAGAAGAACAGGCTATGGATCTACTAGCATTCCATGGGATAGATATTGGGAAAATATCAAATTGGAATAGTGGAAGTACAGGGTGTGATATAGATGGTCAAGAAAACGATCAATAGAGAAGCAACGGTACCTTCTAGCATTAATTCAAATTATAAGATGCACGTGTTAGTTAAATATGAATGTTTAGAATGTGAAAGAAACTTTATATTAAGCCAGAAACAAGTTGATGATTTTAGAGAAGATATTACATGCCCATACTGTAAAGCCTACAATGTGGAAAGTATATCTTGGCTAGAAGATATGACTATGTTAGAGGGATTAGGATGTATAGGAATTGGACATGTAGAAAAGCAAAAGGAGGTATAAAAAAATGCAAGGGGTAATAAGGGCTACTAAAAACATCTGGAGTAAATTAGCTGCTAAAGTCCGTAAAAGCATCCTTAATAAATTTTTTAAAATGTCACATAGTAACAAAAGTTATTCAGATAAAAAAGATGAAGGTTTTATAACAATAGGAGAAGTAATACCAAAGCGAACTAAAATAAAGCTATATGAAATGGTGAGCTAGATATGGAAAGATATTGGGAAAACGGCTCTGGATATTATGATCCAACGCTAGCTAAAGCAATAAGTAATGAAAATACAAAAGAGAGTAAAGCAAGAAATAAAGAGATACACGATACAATTAGGGAGATAAAGAATCTCTTGAGCGATAAAGACCTAGAATTAGCAGAAAGAATAATCATTAAAGATAAAATAACCAATAAAAAATACGATTGATTGGATTTGGGAGGTTAGTTAAAAAGATGGCGGGAAAAGCACTTTTAAAACAATATAGGGATCTACAGATAGAAATAAAGGAGTTAGAAAATAGAATAAAAAAGCTAGAAAATTGTACTTATGAAGTCGAACATGATGTTGTTAGAGGTTCGGACAATGTATTCCCTTATACAGAAAAAACCTTTCATATTGAAGGATATAACATACAGGATATTGATAAGAGAAACAAAAGATTAAATCAATTGGAAAAGCTTTTAATCAAAAGAAAAGATAAATGTGAAGATATGAAGCTACAAATAGAAGAATTCATCAATACTATTCCAGATAGTAGGACAAGAAGAGTATTCCAATATAGATACATTGATAATCTTAATTGGCTAGAAATAGCACATAGAATAGGCAAGTATGATGAAAGTTATCCTAGGAAAGTGATACATGACAAATATTTGGAGGGATGAAATTATGGACAGGCTAACTAAAAGAATTGAAGATAAAGTGTATTATACAAAAGGAAAATATAGTCCAACAACGATATGTGCCGAAATGGAGAAATGGGAAGTTAGAGAATGTATGAAAAAGCTTGCAGACTATGAAGATGCAGGATTGTTGCCTAAAGAAATAAATTCACTAAGTAAAGAAGATAAAAGATTAGTATATAGCACAGAGTTATTAAAATCATATGACAAGGGTTTTAGGGCTGGTTGTGAATATATAATTAAAAAATTAAATGAAGAATATGAAAGAAATGAACTATGTAATAACCCTGAGTTGTTTAAATAAAATCTTTAATTTTTCCTATTAATCCGTTTAATCCGAAACAAATATGTTAATATGTTAGTAAGTGAAAATATGATTATAAACAGAACCTTCTCCTTAGGACATGCCAATTAGTGCATGTCCTTTATATATATATATCGGGGAAAAAAGAGGATTTAACCTTTTTATGTCGAAATATTAGGAGAAGGAGGGGAGAACATATGGATTTTGCTATATTTTTTATAGGCTTAATTGGATTTGGGATTTCTCTAGTAATGTTAATAATGAACGCAGTTAAAAAGAAACCAAAAAAGAAATCAGTAATGATATTAGCTATATGTCTAGTATTAATGATAGTAGGGTTATCAATGCCCACTAATAAAACGGATAAGGAACCTAAAACGACAGACGCAGACGTGGATATTGATACAGAGCCAGAAAAAGAAGAGATTAAATTAACTGACAAAGAAAAAGAATTATTATCAAAATCTTATAGTGATTTAGATTCTGGTGGGAGAACTGAATTCGCAGAAATACTAGATAAGTTTTCTAAGTTGCCAAAAGAAGAACAAGAAAAGTATAAAAGTGATATTGAAAGATTAAAATCAGAGAGAGACGAATGGGTAAAAGAGCAGGAGAAAGCTGAAAAGGAAAAAGAAGAAAAAGAGTGGAAAGAGTTCGTTGCTAACAACACTAAAACATTATCAGCTGGTGAACATTTTGCAGGTGAGCATATAGATTCAGGATTATATGATGTGATATTTGAGGGAAGTGGAAATTTTATAATTCACTCTTCTGATGGTGCACTATTAGCTAATGAGGTAGCAGGTACTTCACATGGTATAAGTAAATTTAGGATTATATTAATAGAAGGTGCCAAAATAGAACTTAAGAGTCTAAGTGCTACCTTTACACCAGTTAAATCTAATTTAATACCTTATGAAGAATTTGAAATATATTCTGGATATTGGAATGTAGGCAATGATGTTACAAAAGGTAGATACAAGGTAACTCCAAGTGAAGGATCTGGAAATTTTATTATTCATTCAAAGAACAACCAGGTAAAGGTTAATGAAATTTTAGGCGGTTCGCATGGGGTGAATGAAGTAGTTGTTAATTTAGAAGATGGTGATTTGATAGATATAAGAGGAATAAATAAGGTAAAATTTGTTCCGGAAGATTAATAAAATACTAATTAGACACCTATTATCAGGTGTCTATTATTATGCTTAAAAGGAGGGGTGAAAATGGCTAAATTAAGTAATATTCATGATGTATGTAAGAAATGTGAACATAAAGACGGATGTAAAAATAAGAGAATGGTAGCTTGTGCTATGGCTGAATTGCCTCCATTAATGGAAAAGCCAAATATGTCACCTAAAGCACCGTTAAGTATGCCAATGGCCAGGGAGTATATTCCAATAACAATAAATATGGGTGAATACGGAATAGTGAATACTAGTTTAGAGGAATTAAAGGAACAATTAGAAAGAGATATATGGAAGCGAATAAACCCTAATTGCAATTTTAACAAAATCTGAGGATAAGGGGGGAAAAGATATGATATTTGATATTTTATATATAATAATGACAGTAATAGTTTTAGTTATATTTATAAAATCAACATTAAACATAGAACGTTCACTTAAATCTACGATATCTTTACTTCAGGAAGGAACAACTAAAGAAATAAGCATAGAAAAAGAGTTATTAATAACCCGAAAGGATATATTAGAAAAAGCTAAGAGACATTGTATATCTTATGTTAATACTAAGATAAATGATGAACTTATACCAAATAAGTCAGTATCCTTAAAGAAGGAATATTTATATAAGGATTTAATAGGACAAATAAAAAAGGAATACCCTAATACAATAGAAACAGAAGAGTATCTAACGATAATGATATAGGAGGTAATTAAATGTTAGCCTATTGTGATGAATGTTTAGGTGAGTATGTACCAAAACTCAAGATTAAAAAATATAAATGTGGTATAGAAGAGACATACTTTAAATGTCCTCATTGCAATGATAAGTATACAGCATTTTATACAGATAGAAAAATTAGAAAGCAACAAAAAGAACTAAGGAATTTCTATAAGAATCAGGGTTCAAACTTATATATGTCAGGGTTAAACGGACAAAAGAAAATGCTAGAAGCTTTCAATATAAAGAAGCAGAAACTACAAAGGGATATGGATAAATTAAAAAGGAAGATGCAAGATGGCTAACATACTAATAACGATAGGTAGAATACTAACAATGTTTATAACATTACCTTTGATAATTATAGTATTACTTGCACTAGTGGTGAAGAAGAATGAAAGTTAAGGTAGTACATGGAGCTCCTTTAAGTGGTAAGTCCACTTATGTAGAAATGAATAAAGGAAGCAATGATATTATATTTGATTATGATTTAGTTATGTCTGCAATAAGTGGTCTTGAAGTACACAATCATAACATGAACCTAGTAGGTTATGTATTAGATATAAGGGATCTAATTATAGCAAGACTTAAGAGTGAAGAGAATATAGATACAGCATGGATAATAGTTACTAGAGTTAAGGAGAAGTTAAGACAATCTTTAGTAGGTTTAGATGTAGAGTATATAGAGATTAAGACAGATGTACATACAGCAAAGAGAAGACTATATAGTAATCCAGGTGGTAGGGATATAGAGATATGGGGAAGAATTATTGAGCAGTACTTCACAGCAGAGGAAGACTACTCTTACTTCTATAAAACAAAAGAGTGGGAGAGGAAGAGAGAAGTAATTCTTAGAAGAGACAACTATCAATGCAAACAATGTAGCAGGTATGGCAAGGTAGCAGGAGCTAATACTGTACACCACATTATAACTTTACAAGTTAGACCAGACTTGAAACTTAACAATAAAAACCTTGTAAGCCTTTGTGAAAGTTGCCATGAAAAGATGCACAATAAATTTAACTTTGAGTTAAGTAAGTTAGGAGAGAAGTGGAAAGAAAGAACGCTAAGGAAGTATCCAGAATTAGGGAACCAAGCCCCCCTCTAATCGTATGGAAATAATCGCCAGGAGGACCAATGGGGAGGTTAACCTTTTCCAAGTGTGAGAAGTTTTTAAAAAGGGGGTGCTAAAGGTGGCAAGACAAAAAAATACAATAAGAAGACAAATAGTAAATCACATGAAAAGTCTTGGTGTATATAAAAAAGAGTATAAAACAACAATAGATATATTCGTAGATATGGTACATCAATACGAAGTGTTTGCAGATGAGTTTGAAGAATCAGGATATAAAGTACAAGAAGAATATACTAATAAAGCTGGTGCTACCAATATGAGAAAAACCCCTATCTATGCAGCTATGGAAAAGCTAAGAATGGATATATCAACATATTCTAATATGCTTGGTTTAAACCCCAAATCCCTTGAAAAGATAACTGCCGAAAGTGGTGGAGGTTCTAAATTGGCAAGTGTACTAAGTGAGCTTGATAAGAAATGAAAGAATATAAAAACTATAAAGAAGTCCTACAATATACAGAAAATATAACATCAGGGGAGAAGGTAGCTTGTAAAGAAACAATACAAATGTGTAAAAGGTTTAAAAAAGACCTTAAGAATCCCGAATATGATTTCAGGCCTAAAGATGCAGAATTTGTCATTCAAATAATTGAAAAGACCTTTGTTCATGATAAAGGAGAAAGGCTAGATGGCACACCTTTAAGAGGTGAGCCTTTTTTATTAGAGCCTTGGCAGAAATTCATTATTTATAATATATTAGGTTTTTTTCATAAAGGCACCAAGATGAGAAGATATAAAGAAGCCTTTATAATGCTGCCAAGAAAATCGGGGAAAACTAGGTTTGCAGCCGCTTTAGCTTGGGCATTAGCACTATTAGAAAGAATGTCAGGTAGTACAGTTTATATAGTAGGAAATGCACTAAGACAAGCTAGTCAATCGTTTGATTTTATCGTTTATAATCTAAAAGAAATGGGAGAAAAAGATAACTTTAGAATCAGAGACAATAATCAAGAAAAATCTATAGTAGGAGACTTGGGTAAAGGTAGCCTCCACATAGAGGCTCTAGCTGCCAATCCAGACGCACAAGATAGTTTGAATTGTAACGTAGCTATAGCAGATGAGTTACATGCTTATAGGTCTCCAAAACAGTATAATATCATTAAAGAGGCTATGAAAGCATATACAAACAAACTAATGATAGGAATAACTACAGCAGGGGATAACATGAATTCATTTGCTTATCAGAGAATGGAATATTGCATGAAAATATTAAATGAAACTATAAAAGATGAACAGTATTTTGTGTTCATAGCAAAGGCAGACGAGACAGATACAGGAGAGGTTGATTACACTAATCCTATTGAACACGAAAAAGCAAATCCTAACTACAACGTAACAATAAGACCAGACGATATTTTGAACGATAGTCTACAAGCTCAAAATGACCCTCAACAAAGAAAAGACTTTTTAGCGAAATCACTTAATATCTACACTTCATCTATGAAAGCATATTTTAATATAGATGAATTTAGGGCGTCGGATAATAGATATAATTGGACTATAGACGAATTAGCAAGGTTACCAATCAAATGGTATGGTGGGGCAGATTTATCTAAATTGCATGACTTAACTGCTGCTGCACTATACGGAACATATGGAGATGTAGATATAGCAATTACACACGCGTTTTTCCCGATCACTCAAGCACACGTAAAGGCAGAAGAAGATAACATTCCTTTGTTTGGTTGGCAAGATGATAATTGGCTAACAATGAGCAACAATCCTACCGTTCACTATGATGATGTTATTAACTGGTTTATCAAAATGAGAAATAAAGGTTTTAGAATAGACCAAGTAGGTTTTGATAGAAAGTTTGGAAGAGAGTTCTTCTTAGGAATGAAAAAACAAAGGTTTAGGATAGAAGATACTCCACAATTATATTATTTAAAATCAGAAGGTTTTAGAAGAATAGAACAGAAAGCTAAGAATGGTAAGTTTTATTATTTGCATTCAGAGGCTTTTGAATATTGCGTACAAAACGTTAGAGCAGTAGAACAAACAGATGATGCTGTTAAATACGAAAAAGTGAACGATAATATGAGAATAGATATATTTGATGCAAGTGTGTTTGCTGCAATGCAAATGCTAAAAAATTTACATCGAAGTGGTACTGCAAAAAAATGGCTAAATGGGCAGGTGATTAAATGAAAATAGATATTAGTAAACCTTTATATTGTATAGATAAAGATACAAAAGAAAAGCTTTTAGTTGATGCCATATTTTTTCCTTTAGGCAAACCCTCGGGGAAAGATGTTGCTGTTGTAGTCGAAGAAGAATCGAGTGAATGGAGAGCTATAGAAGAAGTGATTATAATAGATAATACAAAGAGAGTGGGCGATTAAATGAAATTCATTAAAAACAATACAGTAGATATTATATTCCTTATTGGGTTTATTTCAACTTCAATAGGGTTTTTTATTTGGAGCACAATACTAGGTTTTATTTTAACCGGAATAGGATTAATGGGGCTATCCTACCTTATATTCCAAGGGGGTGATTAAATTTGAGTTTTATATTCAGAAGCATAAGAAGTAAAAGAGCAGACCCCACAAACCAAACAGGAAATGCAACGTTAGATTGGTTTTTAGATTATGGGACACTAGATATTCCCGGATATACAAGGCTATCAAAAAATCCAGAAGTCAATATTGCAGTAGGGAAAATAGCAGACCTTATTTCCTCTATGACAATTCATTTAATGAAAAATGAAGAAGATGGAGATGTAAGAATTAAAAATTCTCTGTCTAGAAAAATAGACGTAAATCCTTATAGTTTGATGACTAGGAAGGCATGGGTACACAACATAGTTCATACTATGCTACTTGAGGGAGATGGGAACTGTATAGTATTCCCTAAAATACGAGAAAACTATATTGATGAGTTGATACCCCTCGACCCTTATTCTATTAGCTTTATTGATATAAATAACGCATATAAAGTGCAATACGGAGATAAAAAATATAACTATGATGAAATACTACACTTTATGATAAACCCTGACCCTAGTAGACCTTATGTAGGGCAAGGGTACAGAGTAGTACTAAGAGATATAGTAAATAACTTACAACAAGCAACAGCAACAAAGAAAAGTTTTATGAGTGGGAAATATATGCCCTCTCTAATAGTGAAAGTTGACGCGTTAACCGCTGAATTATCAAGTGAAGAGGGTAGAAAAGGGGTATATCAAAAATATCTAGAATCCACAGAGGCGGGGCAACCTTGGATTATTCCAGCTGAATTATTAGAAGTAGAGCAAGTCAAACCTTTATCTTTAAATGATATAGCAATAAATGAAACAGTAGAAATAGATAAAAAGACAGTTGCAGGTATATTTGGAGTACCTGCCTTTTTGTTGGGAGTGGGAGAGTATGACAAAGACGAGTATAACAACTTCATTAACTCAACAATACTTCCTATAGCCAAAGAAATCGAACAAGAATTAACTAGAAAGTTACTATACAGCCCAGATTTATATTTTAAATTTAACCCCAGAAGTTTATATGCTTATGACTTAAACGAATTAGCAGATATGGGGACTAATTTGTATGTAAGGGGTATTATGACAGGTAATGAAGTTAGGGATTTGATAGGTATGTCTCCGCGCGAGGGATTATCAGAGTTAACCATTTTAGAAAACTATATTCCTTTAGATATGATTGGAGACCAAAGTAAATTAAAAGGCGGTGATAAAGATGAGTAGATACAAGAAGATTAGAGTAAAACAAAAGATGACTATTATATTTAAAGATGATACGGACATTAAGATTGACCCAGAAAAAATAAAAGAAATGTATATTGATATGAATGAAGTCAGGGTGATTATAGTAAAAAAAGCTAAAAGGTGGTGACAAAGATGAGTAGAATGGACCAAATGCAGTATAGAGGTGTGCAGTCTAATTTGGAAACTAGGTCAGAAGAAGAAATGTACATCGAAGGGTATTTTGCAGTATTCAACAAAGAAACTGAGTTATGGCCTGGGGCCTTTGAAGAATTGGACCCTAAGGCTTTTAATAACACGCTAAACAATGATATAAGAGCCTTAATAAACCATAACACTAATCTAGTATTAGGCAGAAATAAGGCTAATACACTTGAACTCAAAACCGATAGCCATGGACTTTGGGGGAGAGTAAAAATAAATTCTAATGATACTGATGCAGTCAATCTCTATGAAAGAGTGAAAAGGGGAGATGTAGACCAGTGTTCATTTGGATTTAATATTTTAGATGAAGAAACAAATTATAGAGACGACGGAACTGTTAAATGGAGAATCAAAGAAATTGACTTACATGAAGTATCAATAGTCACATTTCCAGCTTATGAAGAAACAAGTGTACAAGCTAGGAAAAAAGACTATAAACAGTTAAAAGAAAGACAAATGCAACTAAGAAAAAACAAACTGAAAGAGAGGTTAGATAAATTATGTTAAAACAATTAATGCTTTCTAAGAAAATAGAACAAGCTAGGGAAATTTTAGAAGGCTATACAGAAGAAGAAGAAAAGTTTGCAACAAGAAGTGAAGAGCTTGAAGGTGCCATAGAAGAGGCTGAAACAGATGAAGAAATAGAAACTGTTGAAGATGAAATAGATAAACTTGCAAAAGATAAAGAAGAGTTAGAAAAGAAAAAATCTAAATTGGAAGGTGAGATTGAGGAGCTAGAAGGTGAATTAGAAGAACTTAACTCTAAAGAACCTAAAAACAGCCATAAAAGGAGTGATAGAAAAATGGACAAAGGTTTTATAAGAGAGGCAAGAGAAGGTATAGAAACATATATAAGGTCTAAAGGACAAGCAAGAGAAGGTTTTAAAGTTGTAGATGGTGGCGTGCTAGTACCAGATGAGATATTGCAGCCTTATAGAAAACCAAAAGAAACAGTGGATTTAAAGAGGTTTTTAAGAGTAGTAAAAGTTAATAGTGGAGCAGGTAAAGTACCAGTTATTAAGAAGTCTGGTAGCGAAATGATAGCAGTAGCAGAACTTGAAAAGAACCCAGAGTTAGCAAAGCCAGAAATAACTGATATTCCATACGATATTGAAACTTATAGAGGATATATACCTGTATCTCAAGAGGTTATAGACGACGCTGCTTTTGATGTAACAGGTTTAATAGCAGAAGAAATTTCAGATCAAGAACTAAACACTCAAAATTCTGCAATAGCAAATATCCTTAAAACTGCAACTCCAAAAACAGTAGTAGGCTTAGATGGATTAAAAGATATTTCGAACGTAGAATTAAAAAGAGTTTATGACTCTAAAGCGATAATATCCGCATCTTTATATAATGAGCTAGATAAAATGAAAGATAAGAATGGCAGGTATTTGTTGCAAGACGATATCACAGCAGCATCTGGGAAAAAATTGTTTGGGAAACTTGAAGTAATTGTACTTGACGACGACATGATAGGGGAAAAAGACGGAGATTTAGTAGGCTTTATAGGTGATCCTTATAACTTTGCAATGTTCTTTGACAGAAAAAGAGCGTCTGCAAAGTGGGTAGATGACAACATCTATGGAGAACTACTAGCAGGGTTTGTAAGATTTGATGTAAGAACCGTTGATGAAGATGCAGGATTTTATATAACTTTTACACCTGAAACTGAAACCCCAGAAGTATAGGAGGTATTTAATTGAAGGTTAAAACATTAGTAAAATTTAAGGACTTAAAAGAGAAGAAACTTAGAGAAGTGGGAGAGGAGTTTGAAGTTTCTAAAACAAGGTATAAAGAAATAAACTCAACTAAACATGGGAAGTTAGTAGAAGAAATTAAAGAGAAGAAAAAGAAAAAAACTAATAAAAAGAAGAAATAGGGAGCTGATGAAAATGGATACAGCTACCATATTAGAACTTGTAAAAGATAGATTAGGTATCTCTACAACTGCTAGGGATACCTATTTAATTTCTATAATAGAAAGTGTCATTAGAGAATTAGAAGACGAGAAAGAAATCACCATAAACTATGAGGATATGAGGCACACAATGTTTATAACGGACTTTGTTGCATGGAGGTATAAAAGTAGAGATGAAACAGGCGCTATGCCTAGGCACTTGCAATTTAGATTACACAATTTAGTAATCCATGATAGTGGTGGTATAGATGTATAATCATGAGATTATATTAATTAAAAAAGCAGCTAAAGAAGATGAACTAGGCAACCAAATACCAGTAGAAGAAAGAACAAAAGTTCTATGCAAAGTATCAAGCATAGGCAGTAATGAATTTTACAACGCAGCAGTAAGTGATTTAAAACCTGAAATAAAATTTATAATACATGATTTTGAATACGAAGGACAGAAAGAAATAGAATTTGAAGGGCAAAGGTATAAAATCATGAGGACTTTTTTTGGTAGCAACACAAGCAGAAGGGGAAGAACAAACCTAGAATTTGATGAGATAGAACTAACCTGTGAGAAGGTGATAGCAAATGGCTAAAAAGATACCTGTAGACGATTTAACACTAGAAATAACTCAAGCTATCAAGGGGTACACAGAAGAAGTTAAAGAAGGGATAGAAGAAGAGGTTGAGGATACTGTTAAAAAAGTACAAAAAGATGCAAAGGCAGATGCGCCAGTAAAAACTGGTAAGTATCAAAAAGGCATAAGCCGTAAAAAAGAACGAGGTTTGAAGAATGAAATAAAGTATATTATATACAATCGGAACAAGCCGGGTCTATCTCATTTGTTAGAATTTGGACACGCAAAAGTAAATGGTGGGAGAGTTAGAGCTATTCCGCATTTAAGACCTGCTTATGACAAACGCGTACCAAAAATGCAGAAAAACATAGAAAGAATTATTAGGAATGGAGGGAGGTAAGGAATGACGCAAAAAGAGCTGTTTAAAGCCTTGAAAGAAACAGGACTACCTGTAGCATACAATCATTTTATTAACCCTCCAAACCCCCCTTATTTAGTCTATTTATTTTCCTACTCTAATGATTTTATGGCAGACGATTATAATTATGAAGAAATTGGTAATTATCAAATCGAATTATATACAACTAAGAAAGACATAGAAAATGAAAACAAGGTAGAAAATAAACTAAAGGAATTTGAGTTACCTTATTCTAAAATTGAAACCTATATAGAAAGTGAAGAGTTATTTCAAATTCTTTATCAAACTATTTTAATTTAAAGGAGTGAAACTAAATGAGTAAAAATAAAGTTACATTTGGATTTAAAAACGTCCATATAGCTTTTTTAGATGACGTGACTACTGAACAACCGGCATGGGGAGAACCTATTAAAATTCCCGGGGCAGTAACATTTACACCTGAACCCGAAGGAGATACAACTACATTTTATGCTGATGATACAAAGTATTTTGTAATGTCAAGTAACAATGGTTATTCAGGAGAATTAGAAATGGCAAATTTCCCCGATGAAGTATTAATAGAGTCTTTAGGTTGGGAAATTGACGATAATGGAATGTTAATAGAAATATCTGATGCAAAACCTAAGAAGTTTGCATTAATGGGAGAGGTGCAAGGAGATAAGAAAAATAGAAGATTCGTCTACTATGATGTACAAGCGAATAGACCTTCAAGTGAACTAACTACAAAAGGGGAAGATGTAGAACCAAGTACTAAAACAATGGGAGTTACTATTTCTCCTATTGAAATTGATGAAAAAATGATAGTCAAAGGTGACTTAGAACTAAACGATACAAATAAAACAGTATACGACGGATTCTTTGATGCGGTATACGTGCCAACATTTGGTACACCAGAAATTTAAGGAGGCAAATTATGAGAGAAATAAAAATTGGAAATAAAGAAGTTAGAGTTAGGGCAACTCCCCTAACTCTTTTAATTTATAAAAGGGAATTCAAAACAGATATGCTATCAGATTTAATAAGCATGTCAGATGTACTAGACGATAATAGCAAAATAGAAGGGTTAAAAATACTCCAATTTGCTTGGGCTATGGCAGCGACAGACAAGTTTGGCAAATCATTTCCTTCTTTTGAAAAATGGCTAAGTCAATTTGAATATATAGACTTTGGAGATGAAAAGACAACGTTTGAGATAGTTGAGGTGGCTCAGGAGGGTCTTTTTCGTGAGAGTGGAAAGGTTAAAGAAATCACAGAAGAGCGAGAAGAAAATAAACAATAATGACAATGCAGAAATAGGATTACTTGTCATGGCAAAAAAGCTTGGAATGTCTTTTGAGGAATTAAACGAACTCACAATAGATGAGTTTTTTGACTTTATAGACATATGGGTAGGTGAAGAGACTGAAGAAGAGACACCACGTGAGGCTACACAAGAAGATATAGACAATTTCTATCGTTATATGTAAGGTGGTGAATAAATGAGTAAAACAATAAAGGGTATAACAATTGAAATCGGAGCTAACACAACAGGACTAGGTAAGGCTCTAGAAGATGTAAATAAAAAATCAAGAGATATACAAACAGAATTAAGAAAAGTAGAGCGCCTATTAAGATTTAATCCACGAAACACAGAGTTACTTGCACAAAAACAAAAAATACTAGCAGACCAAGTCGAGAATACAAGAAAAAAGCTAGATAGACTTAAGGAGGCACAAGCTCAAGTCAATGAACAATATAGAAAAGGAGAAATATCAGAAGAACAATATAGAGCCTTTCAAAGGGAAATAATTGAAACAGAAAGTAAACTCAATCATTATCAAAGCAAATTAAAAGAAGTTGGCGGTTCTCACATCATACTAGGGCAACAATTAGAAGAAATAGGTCAAAAAATGCAAGATATGGGTAGGTCTATGACTGATGTTGGTAAAAGTCTATCCTTGAAAATAACCGCTCCTTTGGTTGGAGTAGGAACTGCAGCAGTAAAAGCAAATACAGATTTTGAAACTGCCTTTACAGGAGTTAGAAAAACAGTTTCAGCCACAGAAGAACAATTTAGAGAGCTTGAAACAGGCATAAGGGACATGTCAAAAGAGGTACCTAAAAGTTCGAAAGAAATAGCAGGTCTTGCAGAAAACGCCGGGCAACTAGGAATTGAAACAGAAAACATACTAGGTTTTACCGAAGTAATGATTGATTTGGGAGAAACTACAAACCTAAGTGCCGAAGAAGGTTCTTCTGCTTTAGCAAAATTTGCAAACATAACTAGAATGTCACAAAGCGATTTTGACAGACTAGGTTCTACTATTTTAACATTAGGGAATAATTCAGCAACAACCGAAAAAGATATTGTAAATATGGCTATGGGATTAGCTGGAGCAGGAACTCAAGTAGGTATGAGTGAGGCTGATATATTGGCTCTTTCTACTGCTTTGTCGTCTGTAGGTGTTGAGGCACAAGCAGGAGGTTCAGCTTTCTCAAAAGTTATGATAGAAATGCAACTTGCAGCAGAGACCGGAGGAGAAAAACTACAAGGCTTTGCTGATGTAGCTGGGATGAGTGCAGAAGAATTTGCTAGAGCATATAAAGAAGATGCAGCAAGTGCTTTATTGGCTTTTATTGAAGGACTTGCAACTAGTGAGGAGAGAGGAGTCTCTGCTATTTCAGTCTTAGACGAAATGGGAATTACAGAGGTAAGGCTGAGAGATGCACTCTTGAGGTCTGCGAATGCTAGTGATATGTTCTCAGAGTCTATAGAACTAGGAAGTCAAGCATGGGAGGAAAATACAGAACTACAAAGAGTAGCAGGAGAGGCATATGGCACAAATGCAGCAAGTATGGAAATATTTAAAAATAAGTTAGTTGATGTAGCGATATCTATAGGTGAAATATTGTTACCTAGCTTGATGAGTTTAATAGAAAAGGTTGAAGGTTGGATAGAAAAATTTGATAGCTTGAGTGAAGAACAACAAAAAATGATAGTGAATATAGGTCTTGTAGCGGCTGCTATAGGACCAGCTTTGATAATATTTGGAAAACTAGCAACAGGTATGGGCGCAGCAATAAAAGTTGGTGGAAAGTTAGTTGGAAGCTGGGGAACAATTAAAACAGCAGCTGGAGCAATGGCTGGATATTTAAAGCCTTTATTTGCAACGTTATTCACACCTTGGGGATTAGCAATAGCTGGAGCAATTGCAGCTGGAGTTTTATTGTGGAGAAACTGGGATACGATTAAAGGAAAAGCTGGACAAATGTTAAGTAATTTAAAAGTAAAATTTAACAATATGAAGGTTGCAATGACAAAACCTATCAACGCAGCAAAAGAAAGTATTCATAACGCTATAGAGGCTATAAAGGGTTTCTTTAGCAGAATGAGACTTAAATTTCCTAGGATTGAAAGACCAAAATTGCCTAGATTTACACTAACGGGCAAGTTTAGCTTAAAGCCCCCGAGCGTACCAAAAGTTGGAATAAAATGGTTTGCTAAAGGTGGAGTACTAGATGGGGCAACAATATTTGGAGCTATGGGCAACAAGTTACTTGGCGGTGGAGAGGCAGGAAAAGAGGCTATTACGCCACTAGAAGGTAGGCATATGTATCCTTTGGCTGATGCTATAGCAGATAGATTGCAAGGTTCATACACAGCAGGAGAAACACAAATTATATTCCAAGGGAATTATTCCTTTATGAACGAGGAACAAATTGATTATTTTATGAAACAAGCTGCACGGCTGATTAGGAGGGGAAGATAATGTTTGTAAATGGGATCAATATAAAAGAATATAATGCAAATTTAATTTCAAAAGAAATACAAACTGCAGAAGTTACTGTATTCGACGATTGGTTAGATTTCTCTCTTAATCCCTTGTATTTTGGGAAGACAGAAAAATTTAAAAGGATAGATATTAAAATATTGGTACAAGAAGAAACAGATGAGAAGGCTTTAAAAAACATCAGTAATTTAATTAAAGAGATGTCTAAATGCACACTTAAATTTAAGGATTTAAGCAGTTATTATGATTGCACTATAGTTGACAAGGAACATAAAAGGGTAATCAAAGGTGTATATGAAATAGATGTTGAACTGAAATCAAGTTTTGCTTATACGTCAGAAGAAATAGTCACGCTCACAGATAGAACGACAAATATACATGTCCCTGGTAATACAAAAACTCCAGCAATGGTAGAGATTACTCCTACATTAAATTTAATTGACTTAACTATAAAAGGTTTAGGTGAAGATATACTAATAAAAAACCTAACTGCTAATAAGAAAATAATCATAGATGGAGAAAAAGGAGAAGTTACAGAAAGTGGAGTTAACAAATATAAAGATTATGACAGCTGGGGTTTTCCTTACTTACATCCAGGAGAGAATACTATAAGTATTAACAAAGATAATGTCAATGTGAAAATAAAATATAAACCGAGGTGGATATAAAATGATTAAGTTTGGAGAGATAAATATTGACGACAAGATAAAAATAACTACAGATGGTAGTTTAAATATAGAATACAACAAAATGAAAGCAAAGAAAGTTAAAGACGAAGAAGCTCAAAAACTAGTTTACTTTGATACAAATGGAACGCTAATTATGGAAGCTAATAAAAATGGTGGGATAACTATAAAGAATATAAAACTGAACGAAAATTCAACGGATATGGATATAATAAAAAGACTTGAAAATAGAATTACAGAATTAGAATGTGAAGTTAGTGCGTTGTTAGCAGAATTAGGCAGAACTAGGAGGCAAAGAGTATAATGAGCGAACTTGAAATAAAGAAAAGCACAACTTTAAATGCTTTTATAAAAATAAATGGAATAAACATTCTACACCTAACAGCAACAGTAAATGAAAATGGGAATGTAAATTACAACAAGATTATACACGACAAAACCTTATATAAAGAAAACATAACAGAAATAGATACTAAAGTAGCAGAATTTGAAAGTCAATTAAAACTAGTAGAACAAGATATAAGAGGTGATTTAAATGAAACTATCTAACAGAGAATTAATATCAAATATGCAACAACTTAAGGTACTAGCACAAAGAGATTTACCTATCAAGGTTTCTTATGCAATAGCAAAAAACATGAGAATAATCGAAGATGAATTAAAAGTTTATGAAGAAGAAAGACAACGACTATTAGAAAAACACGGCAAAAAAGATAATGAAGGTGAATTGTTAGTAGATGAAAGAGGACGAGCAAAATTTAAAGATAAAAAAGCATGGAACAAAGATGTTGACGAGTTACTTAGTATAGAGGTGGAAATTAAGTTTCATAAATTCAACATAAAGCATCTGGAAGGCAGAGAAATTAGTCCAGGCGAATTAATAGCAATGGAGCATATGATTGAAGAATAAATAAAGGAGGGTGAACCTCTTGGATAGATATATACTACAAGTCTATAACCTTGATAACAACAAGGTTTCTGGACTTTTAAATTACAATAATATAGTAAGAGAAAGAGATTTAAAAACGGGAGGGGATACCCTCTCTTTTTCATACCCAAAAAAGAGTGAAAAAACTAAATATTTAAAAGAAGAACATTACATTGAAACTAAAGATAATAGGTACGTAATAAAAGAAGTGGATAAATCTGCTAAGAACTGGGTTAGAGTTGTATGTAAGGTTGACAAAGATGGCTTAAAACAACGTATATTCCCTCATTTTGAAATGGTTAATAGTCAACTAGGGGATACATTGAATCTAGCCTTAGCTGGGACAGGTTGGACAATAGGACACAATGATATAACAAAACGTAGAACTGTAAGGTTAGCTTGGTGTACTCCTCTAGAAATTATAGAGGAAATTAGAAAGGTTTACCGGGCAGAAATATTTTTCAATGCAAGGGATAAACAAATAAACGTATACGAGCAGTATGGAGAAGATAAAGGTCAATTCTTCATGGAAAATGTCAACCTAAAAGACCTTAGTATCACATCAGATACACACGACTATATTACGAGGTTAATTCCCTTAGGCAAAGATGGGCTAATGATTGATGAAATAAACAATGGTAAAAACTACCTAGAAAACTATCAATACAGTAACAAAATCATATATGGAGTCTGGGAAGATAACAGATATTCTGTAGTCGAGAATCTAAAAGAAGATGGAGAGGCTAAGCTAGAGGAACTAAGTAAACCTTTAATAAGCTATGAAGGAAATTCTATAGACTTAAGAGGAGCAGACTTAGGGGATACAATAGAGCTTGTATCAAAGACCAACAACGTAAAAACTAAACAAAGAGTTGTAAAAATAACAGAATACCCCTTAAAACCTCATGAAAATAAAGTCGAAATAGCTAACAAAATTATGTCATTTCAGGAGCAATTTAACGAAACAGAAGAAGTGGTTGAAAAAGCTGACACGGTCATGACTAGTGATGGAATGATAGACGAAAGCAAGGTCGATTTTAATCCAATCAGGCAAGAATTTGAACATATAATCGCCCAAAAAGCCGATATAGTAGACTTAAACGCAGCTAATGCAAGGATAGGTAACTTAGAAGTAACTAAAGCAAATATGACTGATGTGGAGATAGTTAATGCTAGGATAGACAACCTATATGCAGAAGATCTATCTGCTATAAATGCAGATATAATCAACCTACAAGCAAGAGTTGGAGAAATAGATACAATATTATCCATGGAAGTATTTGCAGAATTAATTGAAGTAGGAGAAATAAGAGCTGGTTCTGGAATAATAGCAGATGGGGCAATAGGAGATGCACAAATAAGCTATCTAACCGCTGGTAAAATTGTATCAGGTACTATTGATACGTCGTTGGTGACAGTCGCTGGGGCAGATGGAAAATTAAACATCACAGGCAATAGACTACAAGTTATTAATGATGGCAAAGAAAGAGTAGCACTTGGTGATGTGAATAGAGATGGCTCTGTATATGGTTTGAGGGTTAGAGGTGAAGATGGTGAAACTGTACTATTTGATGAAAGAGGAGTTACACGCGAAGGCATAACAGAAGGTTCTATTGATGATAGCAAAGTAGGAGACGACGCTAATATACAAGGGCATAAGCTTGATATAAATAGTGTCATAAGGGAAGTAAATGACGAAGGAACAGAAACTATAAAAGGAACGCGTGTACAGGTAGGAGATAGAACACTTGATGTGGAATTATCAACAATACAAAGTAATATTGATAACATTGAAATTGGTGGAAGGAATTTTGTTAAAAATAGTGATTTTAACAATGGATTAGAAGATTGGGACAATTGGGGTACTGCAAATAGGGAAATAGTAGTTGATGATAGCGGTAAGAATTGGATTCATATTTGGCAAGATGATGAGCAGAGTTTCAGAGGAATTCGTCAAAACATATATCATTTTGAGAAAGCAACAGATTACACAGTGTCATTTATGGCTTGCAAAACAAAAGATTCTGAAGGTGGGGCTATGATATTATTTCACCAAAGAGGGTTTGACGGTAACGCACCGTCAGTGGAAAAGATATTCACAGTATCCACTGAACCTAAAAGATATAGCTTTACTTTTAAATCTACAGATAGAGATAAAGAATATTTTAATATAATGGTAGGTGGACAAAGAAAAATACCTTTTGATATTTATATAACTGATATAAAGTTTGAAAAAGGCAACAAAGCCACCGACTGGACACCAGCACCTGAAGATTTTACCGCAGAAATTATCCACCAAAGAGCCTTAATTCAAGCACTTGACGATAAAATACTCCTTAAAGTAGACAGACAAGAATTTACACAATATAGATCTACCACAGACGAGGAAATAGGGCTAATTAACACGCAATTAAGTAAGAACACATCTAGTATTGACATACTGCAGGAGCAAATCAAGTTAAAGGTCGAGCAAGTGGATATAAACAATGCAGTATCAGAATTAGAAGGTCAAATAAATACAGAGCTAACTCAAATAAACACTCAATTAGCTGAAATAGACATCAACCTAAACAGCATAACATCAAGGGTACAAGAAACTGAATATGATATTGACAACGTCACTAACAAAGTCACTATACTAGAGCAAACAGTCGAAGACTTTTCAATTAGCATAAGAAAATATGAAGATGGAATATTTGAAGGAGCAACCTATACGTTCGATGGGCGAAATGCAACATTTAGAGCCGCGGGATTAAAGATACAAAACGACTTTGGAGCAGATGTATTAAAAGCTGATACATTAGGAAACTTGTCAATAGTGGGAGATTTTACAACATATGTAGACGGCAACAGAGCTATACATGTTACGAATAGAGCGGTTAGGTTTCACAACTATTATGACACAGGAGATAACAAGAGTGTTGGTAGTATATACGCTGCTAAAAGATTGACATCAGAAGCAGAGCCGGGATTGGCAATTGCACATAATCAAGATTCTAGACTATCATTGCTTTATAGGAGAGATGGTAATTCTGGTCCTTACATTGACTTTGACGCAAATAATGTGTTAGGAAACTCAAGCAAATATCCTATTTATGTGTACCAACCAACTCTATTTAGTGATGATATTTATATCAGCAGAGGTATACAGTTAGGAGCTCATAACCGTATTTATTGGGGTGAAGGAGCAAGGGCGAATCAAATGATATTTAGAGTGCCAACTGCACCAAATACAGGTTATAGAGTTATGGAAGCTGGTGGTAGCGTAGTACAAACATATAATCCAACAGCATCTCCACGTTTTCGATTTAATAGGAGTGCTAGATTTACTAGCAACTTAGAGGTTGGTAGTAATTTAAGAGTCGATGGCAGTAAAAATGCACTAGTAGAAACAGAAAACTATGGCAAAAGGCTTCTTAATGCACTAGAGACACCAGAGTATTATTTCCAAGACCGAGGGAGTGGTAAAACCGGTGAAGATGGATATTGCTATATCTATGTAGATGATATCTTTAACGAAACAGTCAATACTGATATGCAATACCACGTTGAAATACAAGAATACGGTGAAGGGACTCTAAGACCTATCGAAAGAAATCCCCGATATTTTGTAATAAAAGGCACTCCTAATCTTGAATTTGGCTGGATTCTGACTGCTAAAAGAAAAGATTATGAATATCACAGGCTAGAAACACCTGTGGATTTAGAAGAACAAGAGGAAATTAACATTGACTACCTAATAGAAAATGAAGAAGAAAAAGAAACAGATGAAGAACTTGAAAATATAGTCGAAGAAGAACTAACATTCGACTTAGCCGACTATGTGTTAGGAGGTGATGAGTAGATGAAAATACTAACTAGCTTTGCATATATAAAAACACGCAACGGCGGTAGAATCACATACACATATGATATATGTGATGAAAAAGGGAACTTGAAGGATACAAATATAAAAGAAAGTTTTTTGGTGGTAGAACAAGAAATTAAAGATGCAGTAGAAAACTTAGAAACACTTATAGAAAACAGAATGAATGAAAATTAGAGCCGTAACTGGCTCTATTATTACTTTTTGGAGGTGGGGTATGGAAAACGAAATAGTAGTCGCATTTATGGCTTTGATTGGGTCTGCAATAGGAACAATAGGCGGTATAATGGCATCAAGCAAATTAACTAATCACAGGCTAGAGCAGTTAGAAAAGAAAGTAGACAAGCACAATTCAGTCATAGAAAGAACGTATATTCTAGAAGAAAAAATGAAAGTGGCAAATCATAGAATTGATGATTTGGAGAAAGGAGAATAATTTTGAGAAATCTTAAGAAGGGCAGTAGAGGGAACGACGTTAGGGAGTTACAAAGAAAACTGAATAACAAAAAGTATAATGCAGGAAAAGCTGATGGTATCTTTGGTGATAAAACGCATTGGGCAGTAGTAAATTTTCAATGCAAAAATGGTTTAAAGCTAGATGGAATAGCAGGAAAAAGCACACAAAAAAAGCTAGGTATGGGAAGGGAAAAAGGCAATAACCAAACTAGGGAGTTACAAAGGACACTCAATCAAATAGGTATCAATGTTGGCAAGGCAGATGGCTTAATGGGCAAAAAGACTAGAAATGGTATAAGGGAATTTCAACGTACCTTTGGCTTAAAGGCTGATGGGATAGCAGGAAAAAATACCTGGAACGTGTTAAACAAGGCTAAAAAAGTTACACATTTTAAGGTTAGAGAGTTTAAGTGTAAGCATTGTGGCAAGATTAAGCTAGACATAGATCTACTAGTTAAGCTAGAGGAACTAAGAAAGAAAACAGGACCCTTAGTTGTCAATTCCGGTTATAGATGCCCTGCCCACAACAGAAACGTCGGTGGAGCTAAAAATAGCCAACACGTAAAAGGTACCGCAGCAGACATAAGAGCAACTAAGATGTCGGCTAATAACGTATATAACCACGCAAATAGAATTTTTAATAGGGGAGGGGTAGGAAAATATAGAAACTTTACTCATGTTGATACAAGAGGGTTTAGAGCCAGATGGTAAAAAAATAAAAGGGAGATGGTAAAATGTTTAACGAGATTATCTTAGAAGTTACGAATTTGGTGGTACGAGCTGTATTTATTGCATTGTCAGGCTTTATTTTGACCTGGATAAAAGGCAAAATAGGGGTAGAAAATTACAACAAGGCAACTAATGTTGCAGAGGTTACAGTCAGAGCAATAGAGCAGGAAATAGGAGCAGGGAAAGGCGAAGAGAAGAAAGAAAAGGTTATGGATATTCTATATGCCAAACTTGGACACAGATTCGAATATACAGAATTAGAAAACCTAGTTGAAGCAGCAGTTTTTGAAATGAATAACCAATATCACAAAATTAAAAATGGGTAGAGTATTAGGCTATTGGGGTAACTCCTGATAGCCTATTTTTTTATGCCTAAAATAAAAAAGAATTTTTAAACTATTTCTACATAAACATATGTAAGCTAGTGATTGCAAGGGGTAGGTGGGATTAAAATACTTTATGAAAAGACTTGACATTGGACACCAATTTGATATAATAGTATATAGAAGGTCAGAGAAACAAAATAAAAATTAGGAGGTAGCAAAATGAAAAAGATTTTTAAGAAAGCTCACAAAATGACAAGAGAAATGGTTAGAGAGTACGAGGTAGATTATCAAGCACAGTTCGGTTTAAATCTTAGCTACCTCTTAAATAAAGAGGAGGAAGAGAAAATGGAAATTAACTTTAAAGGGACGGAAAAACAGATTAAATTTGCAGAAGACATATTTGAAAAGACGATAGGTAAAGTTTTAGAAGAACTAGAAGAAACAATAGCAGAAACAGAATTCAGAAAAGAAAGCACTAGAGAAAGAGCATATGCAAGGTTAGAAGAAACAAAAGAAAGCCTACAAGAACTAGAAGCAGGAGACTTTATAGGAAAGTGGAAATGGTACTTAGATGAAGATTTTATTACAGTTATAAACGACGCTCAAGATTGGCTAGATGAGAAAACAGGAGTTAGAGTATCAGGAAGAGTTTGGATGACATTAGCAGAAAAGTATCACTTAGAAATATAATGCAAAGTCTAATCACTTATCACAAAAACAAAGAGGAGGAATAGCAATGGAGAAAAGGAAGAGAAGACTAATGATAAATAAAGCCGGAGGAACAGCTGGTAAAAATAGCGTTAATTATAGGATATCTTTACCTGCTCCTTGGATAAAAAGCATGGGGTTAAGCAAAGAGGATAGAGACTTAGAACTCCAATTTGACGGGGAAAAAATAATTATAAAAAAACTTTAAAATAATCCTTGACATTGGACACCAATTTGATATAATAGTATATAGAAGGTCAGGGAAACAAAAAGGAGGAACGGGAAATGAAAATCAACAACAGAAAAGAATTAAAAGAAATATTGGAAACGAACATCAGTAACGAAGAAAAGAAAAACAAGATAGCAGAATTAAAAAATATCAAAACTCATGCAATGAGAGTTATAGAAGTAGACAACGAATTAGATTTAAAAGTAGGACAAATTTGGAAAGATGAAAAAGCAACTAGTTGGTCAGATACAAACAAAGAAGGATCTGAATTTAGAGTAGAAAACTCAAAAGAAGTACAATATTTACTAGAAGTAGAAGATGTTGAAGGGTATGAGGTACAATATTTTGAAAAAGGTATATCAGATGAAGAAGACGACTTAGCTTTTGATGAAGTGTATGAAGAAGTGATGAATTTGCTTGGGTCAGACGGGGATATGGGCGACGAAAGAGAAGTACTAGTTCCAGCTGATACTAAAATGAAAATAGTAGATATGTCAGATGAGAGAGATGAGACGGGATATATCTACATAAAACTAAAAACTATATAGAGAGAAGTTTAAATATGAAAGTTACCAAAGATGAGATAATAAGAAAATTCAATAAACTATATAAAGAACTAGGCAGAATCCCTAATCGTGACGAAATGGGGTATAGGCAGCCGATAAAACGGCTCTACGGGGGATATAATAACTTTTTAAGAGAAATGGGACATTTACCTAACTTTTTAAGAAATGAAGATGATTATATAAAGTATATTAAAAAACTGCACAAAGAATTAAATAAAGTTCCTTCACTGAATGATTTAAGAGATAAAGGAGTCTATAAGCTTTCTATATATAAAATGTTTGGGAGTTACAATAATTTATTAGAAAAAGCAGGGTTAGAAACTAAAGAAATCACTTATACAGATAAAACAGAAGAAGAATTATTAATCGACTATATAAGATTATGTAATGAATTAGGAAGGTGGGCTAAAACTAGAGAATTAAAAAGTATAGATATATATGAAAACAGATTCGGGAGTATCATAGAAGTTAGAAAGCTAGTAGTAGATGACAAGAGACTAAAGATAAAAGATAAATCTATAGAAGAACCTCATTATAGGAAATATGCACATGATGATATAAAAAAATATGTTAATAAGGCTATTAAAAAACATAGTGATAAAATAACCAAAACAGAAATGGTGAAATTTTTAAAAGATGTAGGAGGTCCTTCCATAAATACTATAATGAAAAGATACAAAACTACA
>NFYZ01013058.1_pt1 | contig 30638 bp, 50 predicted proteins | sample 1092561 | NCBI WGS metagenome assembly NFYZ01 (sample SAMN03609887, study PRJNA323583) | gut metagenome | isolation source: feces | host: Rattus norvegicus | place: Malaysia | collected 2013 | reverse complement strand
TGCATATTTGTCTGGATGCGCATGTTCAATCATTTCTAATACTTCATCGAACTTTTTGAATAAAGAACCATGTTCGCCATCATATAAATCTTTAAAAATCATTTCTTAATATCCTTTAATATTTTGATTATTTCATTATTCTGTTGAATCAATCTAGTTACTAGTTTTTTCATTTCATTAAGAATATCGTCATTTGTTGATTGACCTCTTAACTGTGCATTGCTATCGGCTTGATAACAAAGGGAAATGATAGCTATGATATCTAATAACTCAAACTCTTTCATTTGCAACTACTGATGTTGTTGGCGCTGTGCTTGGCACGAAAGCACTTTCTTTAGTGCCACATAGCATAAAGTGTTTCACATCCCAACCATAAACAAGTGTGTATCTTCTTCTAGGACATATCATATCAGTCTTTAATGTGTTTCCAATACCATTCATTGCCGGATAGTTTACTCCTTTGACTACAAATACAATGCTTCCAATACTTGCACCTTGTGGAATTGATTGACAAATCAACAAGTGCCATTTCTTACCATTTAAAAGTGAAATATCAGATGGTAAGGTTATTTGTAATGTTGTGCCACTTAACGCCATCGAAGTGGGTTTTATTGTTGGTATGCATTCATTTTGATAAACATACATTTTTTATTTTTTCCTTTCTAAAAAAATAAGCCCTAGTCATTGACTAAGGCTTTTAATCAACAACTTTTAAAAAGTTGGAATTAGTTAAATGTTGCCACAACCGCAACCACAGCCGTATCCATATCCGCCATTGTTATAGGCAAAATATGGGCTGCAAGTTAAATAAGCAGGTTTTGGTGTTGGTTGAAGTGTGCTAATGATATTAGCACTTTGAGCCTGTTGAGATAACTGGAAATTAGCAGTCATAAGTTCTCTATCTCTATCAGCTAATCTATCGCGCAATTCTTGCATTGTATTAGCATTGATTAAAGCGCGAGTTGCTTCACCTTCAGCGTGGATTGCAGTAGTGATTTCGCAAGTATTCTTGTAGTTATCTGCTCTTACACTATCGATATTTCTATTGACCTCACAGCAGCAAGATTGTTGACTAGCCTGCAAGCCTTGTAAACCAAGTTGAGTAGTATATCTGCTTTCAAGCACTTCTTTTTGTGTAGCACATCCTTGAGCAGAAACATTTTGGTTGATATTGAATAAATCTCTCTTAATAAATTCATCATCTAATTGTGCGCCACGATTTCCATAACCGAAACCATTGCCACCAAAGAATAAGAATAATAAGATTATCCAAACCCAAGCGCCACTTCCACCAAACATATTGTCGTTAGATACAGACATTGGCATTGTTGGTAATACTCCCATTGTTGAATCCATAAGTTACTCCTTTCTAATTATTTAACTAGCTTTTACTAGTAATAACCTATTTAATTCCAAAGCGACTAGCCATTGTCTTGATTTGTTGCATTTGTTGTGGTGTCATTTGGCTTGTCATTTGGTTTAAGATTTGTTGTGGGTCTTGCCCACTATTCATCATCTGTTGAAGTTGCTCGTAGCCTTGTGGGTTTTGTTGCTTAAGCATATTCATAAGTATTTGCTGTGGCCCGGTACTTGCCATTTGATTTATAATTTGGGCTGGGTTGCCATTCATCATATTGAATAAAGGGTTACTCATTTGCTATTCCTCCTTTTTTCGTTGGTTTTGTTGCCTCTGTCGGCTTTTCTTGTATAACTTGAGTATTTATACTCAATTTATCTAACCGCTCTGTAATGGCTTTTATTTGTCTTTCTAGTGCATTATATTTTTCATCAGCAATACTAGGTGTTGGTTGTTCGATAACTTCACTGAATCTAAACTTCTTACCACTCATAACAAAGATTGGATCATTTTTATAAAAACCAATAACATTGTTAGGTAAATTATTAGCTTCTGCATCATCATTTATCCATTTGCAACCAAAGTCATAGTTTGTCGGCATGGCTGCCGGTATATTATTTATGTTTATATTTGGCATTTGATATTGCTGCATGTTCTGCCTTAGCATTTGTTCCTGCTGTTCTAGCATTTGGCGTTGCTGAGCTATTCTGTCTAGCTGGCTTTGCATAGGATTATACATTGTCATATCTTTCTGCCTCGCTTTCCTTACGCCTATATTATCGCGTAGATCATTTCTTTTTTTAATCATTCCAAAATAACGCTATTATCATATATTTATCACTTTGAAATAATAAAAAAGAGACCTTTTTCAAAGTCTCTTAATGTATTTATCAAATTCTTTTCTCGCTTCATATACTAGGTTGTTAGCGCTTTCTGGAGTTATGCAAAGTTTAACACCAATCTGCTCCGAGTTCATTTCGTCAACATACTTCATGATCAGCACGTTTTCGTGTCTGCTTCGAAGCCCTAGCGCCTTTATGATCAGTAGCGCATCCCTTGGCCTCATCTTGCTTAGGTCTTTGGCGTTCATTTACTTCTTAACAAATTTACCACAATTTTTGCATTTCGTCACGGTCTCGACCTTTACTGGTCTTTTAGTTGTCTTTGTGGTTTTCTTAGTTGTTATCTTGGCCATCTTCTAAGCTCCTGTTTAGATCAATAAGCGCTTGCATTTCATCGAGCGATAAATCACTAGATACAATATCGCCATCAACTCCATAATAATTGTATAAACCTTCTTGTGTGGTTGTTTCTGTCGTGGTAGTTGTTTCCATGATTCCATAATTAGTGATGTAATAAACGAACGATAACACCGTGATGATATTCAAAAAAATAAGCGCTAATTTCTCAATCATGCCTTTTTTCAACGTTCTTTCGAAGGTAGCCTCTTTGCGCTCGCTTTCTTTGTTCTTGGCGTCTAGCGAAGCGATAGCGATACGAAACGCTTTGTCTGCGTCCTTCTCGACTTGTTCGAGGTTCTTTTCTACTTTATCGACCTTTTTTTCCGTTTTTTCAATTCTTTCTTGCATGATAAATTTCCTTTCTCAATTCATCGATCTCTCTTTTTAATTCCTGGTAATTATTGAAAAGCGTTTTTATCTTTTCATCCTGGCTTGAAATCAAAACTTTATTTGTGGTTAAATCTTTTCTTATCTCCGATACGTCATCTTTTATCTCTTTAAGCTGAATACTAAGATTTTCCATTGACGTTTTGACCATTTGTGCTACATCGTTCTGGTCCTCTTTTTTCTCGGCTTTTGCATCCAGCTTTTTATTCCGCTTATATGTCGTAAAGCCCCATGTAAATGATAGTGATATTGTGGCTAGCGACAATAAAGTCGATACCACCATGCTATATGCTTCCATATATCATGCTCCTTTACTGTTTAATTTTAACATAATAGCCTTAAATAAATAACTCTTTTTGATAATCCTTCTATAAATATATACCTTCTTTCTATTTGAATAACGCTAAATATTCTAATGTTATATAAGATGTAGCGCCATTTGCTGCCATTCCAAGACCTATCGTATCTCCAGCGTCATCTCCATACCAGCCTGTACTATATAAGTTCGAGGCTTGACCGTTAATATAAGTAACTCTACTACCACCTTGTGGTGAATTAGATGAACTATTCACTACACAATTAGCTCTAATAGTAACCGAACCGTTGGATGTTAACGACATATCTCTAAATTTCATAATGAAACCTTTATAACCAGTAGGTATCCTGAAACCTATACAATTGCCTCCTGTACCTGCAGTTGTCATTCTAAAACTATATGAACCATCGTCCTGTTTATTTACACCGATAGCGTTATAATTATATCCGCTTTGAAAATATTCTAGTTCATCAATTCCTTTGGTTATATCTAGAAGTACCTTAATAGTACTCCCCCCCCCCCGACTTTTCTTAATATACATTGTGCCATTGTCTTTACTCCTTTCTATTCCAACCACATATCATAAATTTCAATTTTTGAACCGCTATTATCACCGCCATAACCAATAGCTAAACTTGTCGTATCAATTATAGGTAAAGACATATCCATTACTTCAACACCCAAGTTTTGATACCATTTCACTTGGTATACTCCTGATAGCATATATGTTTGATAATAATAATTTGCTCTTATTGATTTGAAATGGCAGTGAAAAGAATTGTATTTAGTTAAATCAATTTCACTTGCTGTATTAAAATTTAGACTTGCTGTGCCATTTCCACTTGGTAATTCAAGCGTGATATTGCCATTGTTATGCGTGATAGTTGAATTGCCTGATTTATTTTCTTTAATTGAATTATTTTGGATAACTCCTTTTTTAAGCAAATAAAATCTTGAATTAGCATTACCACTCTTTTTCAATACCCCTTGCATACCTACCTACCTTTCACGCAAACCGTTATTGACTGACTTAATGGTTCACTCAATAAGAATGTGATTGAATTAGCACCAGTTGTGGCTTCGATAATCTTATTAAATTCTTCTTGTGCCTTTTGTTTATCTTCGACCGAACTTAAATGAATAGTTTTGACATAAATTTCTGGACTATCATTTTGCGTAATACCACTTACTGATACATTAAATGTAGTTGCGGTGGTGTTTGACAAAGTGATTTCTTGAACTTCTTTGATGTCATCAATTTGATTCTGCAACTGACCTGCTAATGTGCCATCAATAGCACTATCTACTAATTCAAGGTATTGGTCCAAAGCACTTTGAAATTGATTAAATATCGAAGTTGTATCAACCTTTTCGCCTGTAAAAGAGATTAAACCACATAAATTGGTATCCAATCTTGTATCTGTAATTCTATCTTGCTTAATTTCGGTGGATAATTTTGAAACAAATATTGTTGCCAAACTTAATTCGTATATATCGCCCTCTCTTGTTAAAGCTGGAGCAACCGGAACCGTTCCTTTTGTTCCTTTTACCACATATAAATCAATAGTTCTGTCTAATTTGTTTAACCTTGCGACCACTCTATCTATACGGTCTTGGTCTTCGGATGCTTGAATTGATAGCTTTCTTTGGCTTTCTTCGTAGCCGTAGCGACCGTTAATTAATATTTTGCCTGGGCTAACTATTACAGCCATTTCTCCGCTAACCGATTTAACTTGCAAATTTTCAGAGATGGTGCTGTCTATTCCGTTTGTAAAAAATGTGGCGAAGTAGTCAGCTAATACATCACTATCAACTGCCCTGTCGTATGTTACGCCATCTAGTGTAGTTACTTCTTCACTGTCAAATGGAAAATAAATCATTTTGTCCTCCTTTTCGTTTACTTAATTTTATTATTATTTGTCTTTTTTTAATAGATTTTGATTACCAAACATCACGGCTTTTTTTATTGCACCTTCTTCATAACCATAAATTATACCGGTTATTCGTTGCGTGCTTTCTAAGCCATCTTGTCTAAATAATCTAAGTTCGCCAAGTTCAATTTCTGCTCCTGGTGGCATATTTACTGATGGTGTAATATCGATCAATTCTTCAACCTCGTATTTTTTAAGCTTTTCAAGACCTTTTTGTTTTAACGCTTCCTTGTATTGCTCTGCGCTTAAGCCATCGCTTCTTGTGGCTCGTGCGTCTACCCATAATGCATATATAGGCTCTTCCGGATTGCTTCTAACATCAACTTCAACAATAACTCTTGTTTGTCCTTCTTTTTCTTCTCCGGCAACATAAGCAAAATTTCTATAATCTTCTTTATCCCAGTTATATTCGTAATCTTGCAAAGTATCAAATGATTCAGTTATCGGCTGCTTGTTTATCGTGTTATCTTGGCCAGATCTAACTGTGAACTTCATCTGACCTTGCACATAGTCAAAGTCAATATGTGCGGATAGCTCTTGCTCGGCCAATATCTCAATAATATAATCGCCTAAATTTTCTCCGGTTACCTGTAAAGTATCAATTACTTTGCCTAGCTCTTTTGTGCTTTCTTCGACAATTATATTTGCTGGACCAAACCTTTTTACCAAGTCTTTAGCGATATATTCGCTCGTTTTGTTTGTGTAGTTAACAGTTTCATTAATAACAAACCTATTAAGTATAAATAGCAGCGTTTTACCCTTGATGATCATCTGTCTTTTTGTTCGCTCAACCGCTGTAATAATAGCCACTTCATCAATATCTTGATTTAATATATATTCCGTTCCTGGCAGTATTGCTTCCGGCTGGCATCTCATTTCAAATTTGCCATAATCATACCACGATACATGCCAAGTGGAACTTTTGAATAGGTCTACTTCTCCAATCGGTATTAGGTCTTTATCAAGCAATCTCATTCCGTCACGCTCCATCCATTTGAATATACTGGTGTGTAATATAAATAAACGTCTACGTTTGTTTGACCTAGATCAGCTTCATATTTCAATAAGTTTTCGCCTACATCCAAATAAAAGAAATCACTTAGTCTATCAACATCTTTGAATATGCTTTCGCTTTCTCCTGTTGACTTTGCAAATTTAATAACGCTTTTACTTCCTCTTACTGTGCTTATGGTCACTTTGTCTCCTTGCTCCATGGTCAGATTATTTATCTTTATATATTTGCCTGTCTTTAGATTAGTGAATTTAATGTTCGTGGCTTCTCCTCTTGTTGCTTGAAATACCGCAGTTAATCCCACCTGTCTATCGCCATTATTTGTAAATATACTTCTTTCACTAAACAACTTGTACCCTATCACTAACGGTTTATTTTTTGTAACGACATAAGGAAATTTAAACATCGGCTTTATGCCGGCTAGGTTTTTTCCGAAGTCGGAAGTCGAATAGAAATAAGGATCTGATGCAGTAAATTCAAGATGCATCACTGGATCAATAAAATAACCGTCTTTGTTGTCTATTACCGCTCTTGTGCATTTACAATTTATCTTTCTATCACCAATTGTCAAAATTAAATTTTTATTTGCTTGGAAATATCTGTGCAGGCCGTCTGCCTGGTTTCTTGGTACTTCAAAGTCTAACTCAAATGTTCTAGGACTTACGACTGTTCCAAGCTCTACTTCGCCTATTCCGTCAACAGATTCTTCTGTTATTAATTGATATTCAATGGTAGCTAGTCCTTGGGGATCGCTTAATAATTGCGACCCCGTGAACTTTAATTCGTTATTGAAATCAAATATTATACTATTTCTATCCATATTTAACCTCTTTTCTATAAGCTTCAAATGGCGATGTCAAACCTCTTGAATTAAATATTTGAGTTACATTCCTTGTTGTGTTGGTAGTGTTGTTAGTCGTTCCAAAAGAAGCACCAGCAACCATTCCACCGATGGAAGCTAATTCCATGGCAAACTTTTTCATTTCATCCAAAGCAATGGCTTTATTTTCCTTTACACCTAACGCCACACCAGCAGCGATATATCCAGCATCCTTTTTAAATACTTTAGATGGAGATTGAATTTGAAGCGTTGATTTAAATGCGTTATTCATTTCGTTAGCCATAGCCTTAACTGATTCAATAGCTTTGTATTTATTAATATTTATTCCATTTACAACGCCATCAACCATGCTTCCACCTGCTGCTTGATATTCGATAAGCGCTTTAGTTGCTAGGTTCTTAGCCTCTTCAAGTCCTTCCTCTGTATAACCTTTTACACCATCAGTATACTTCTGATTATATTCATCAAGGGCAGCTAAATTTGTTAAGAATATGTTTCCAAGTTCTTCCTGCTTAGCCTGTGCTTGATTTATGGCAGTATCCGACATTTCTTGCGTTGATGTGTTTAAATTTTGAAGAATCTTAATCGCTTCATCAGCATTGCTTTGTAATAAACTTTCGCTGGCACTTTCATAACCTTGAATAATGGCCTGTTGTTCACCATATAATTTTGATGTTTCTTCGAGTGCTGTTTTTTGTTTTTGTAAATTGATTTCTAAATCACCAATAGTTGCGGCAAGTTCGCTTCCACCTCTTATAGAGAATTGATAAACAGCATCAGAATTAGATAGCCAATTCTCGCCAAATTGCCTAACAATATCATTTTCAAGTTCCTGTCTTTCTTTTCTTTTTTGAGAAAGTTCTTCCTCAATTTCATCAACCGCCAATCTTTGACGCCCTAATTCTTTATATTGTTCAGCTTGATTTTTGATGGCTTCTGTATATTCATCTTCATATGCTGATAAAAGAATATTAGCTTTTTTTGTTTCGATAGTTGATTTAATTTGGTCCTCTAAGTCAAGATATTTGCCACTTAATAAATCCACAGAATTATATTCAGTACCTAAAGCCTGATTTAGTTCTCCTGTTATAAATTCAGCCCTTGCCTTATCAGAGGCTGTTAAATCATCGCCTTTTTGTGCCAAATTTATCAATTCGTTCGCCAATTTTTGCGTATACGATAATTCGCCAAGACCCTCACTTATTGATTCATTTCTTGCTTCTGCTAACTCCTTATAAGCTTCGACCTGGTCCATAATATCATCATAATTGTCTTGGTAAGATTCGCCTAAAATTTCACTATAATTTATCGCTTTTGCATATTCTTTTTGGTCATCTTTTAATACTAAAGCTAAAGCCGTTCCTCCTGCAATTGCTGCTGTTAAACCCATCACAAATAAACCTAATGGATTAGCTTTCATTACAATATTAAACGATGTAATTGCTGTGGTTGCTTTTGTAATTGCACCGTTAAATAAAAGTATTGATTTATATCCAATAAATGCACCCATAAATGTAGACATTACTGGTGTTAATGCTTTTATTGTGTTTAGGAATGGCTCTGCTTTTCTCGCTGCTTCATCTAGGTCAAATTCTTCTATGAATTCAGTTACCGCTGGAATGATATCATTTGTCAAATCTTCAGATAAACCTTTTGTTGCTTCTGCGAGTTTATTGTTCCAAACATCGGCAAGCGTTGAGATTCTTCCTTGCAAAGTTTCAGATTGTTTTTGCATTGAACCAAAGAATTGTCCGCCCTCACTTGTAGCTTCAATCATTGCTTGCTTTATTTCATCAACGCTTACAGCTCCGTCGGATACTCTGTCGTATACCTCGCTCATTGTTTCTCCCGTCTTTTTTGCGATTAAATTCAACGGATTAAAACCTTGCTCAATAATAATGTTTAAATATTCAAGCGTTACCTTTTGGCTCGATTGCATTTTTCCAAGCGACAAAGTTAAACTATCTAGCTTCTGTGCGTCGCCTTGTGAGATATCGCCTAGTATTTGCAATTGGTCGATTGCATCTTCTGCGCTAAAACCGAAAGCCATTAATCTTTGTGTAGCTTTGGCCAGGTCTACTGCTTCAAATGGTGTCTTTGCTCCAATATCTACCAGTCTTTCCATGACATTTGTGGCTTTTTCGGCTGATCCTGTCATTACCTCAAAAGATGTGGCATACTGTTCGAGTGTGACATTATATTTAATTCCCTGAACCGCAAGACCACCTAAAGCTACACCTAAAGCTGTAATAGCAACGGTACTAGTTGTGGCGAATTGTTCGAAAGTTCTTTCGCTTTCGGCTTGCATCTTAGCATGGGCATCTTTCCAAGCCTTTTCTGCTTTATCTGCTGCATCTTGGTTAGCCTTTCCGGCCTTTTCTGCAGCATCTTCCATTTTTTGACCGGCCTTTTCTGCTTCATCGCCCGCTTCTTTTGCTGACTTAGCACCAGCTTCAAAGCCTTTTTCTAAACTATCAGCTATTTCATCCCCGGCTTTTCCGACCGTTTCGCCTATTTCTTGGCCTGCCTTTTTCGCCTTATCTTTATGTTTCTTTATTCCATCATCAAACTTTTTATCATTTATTTCGATGTCAATTTGTACAGATCCTTTTCCTGGCATGTTTCCACCTCCTTCTATTTTTGTCCGTGGCTCTGTTTATTTAATTTGAGTAGATATTCGTATACCCTATTTACTTCTGTTTGTGCTGATTCTTCTTTGTTTTGAATTTTCGCCCTTGTGATTGACCAGCACTCTCTTTCCTCTTTTAATTTTGCATCTTTGCCGTCATATAGTCTGCAGCTTATTATCGTTGAATAATCAAGCGTTAGCCCTTGTAGTAATGCTTTAAATTGATACCAGTGCATTTCTGCGTTGCATAAATCAATATGGTATGCTTTCATAAACGATGCATATATGAATGGCCCATCTTGTGCATAATCTGTGGTTGGTACTTGGCTTCCCTTTTTTCCGTTTGGCAATGGATATATGCTTTCTTTTCCTGCAAAATCATTTAAAGCCTTGAATATTTCTTTCGGGATATACCCTTCTTTTATCATTTGTTTATCTTCTGGCTTTAACTGGTCTAGGTCTTTAAATAAATAAGAAATATCAATTTTAGAACCCTTTGTATTGTCGATTTCCGCTAAAAATCTGATCCATGCTCTGTAATCTGTTTCTAAAAAAATAAGCCTACCTCCGACGTTAATCGTCTTAGGTAGACTTTTCTCGTAAAGGAAAATCAACGGCGTTTATACTTTTTTGTTGGGCGTTTGTAGCGGTCAACGCTCCCTTTTGCTTGTTCTGCTTCTAGTGTATATCTTTGAATAATGACATAAACCCCACCGATCATGATTGTCATGTCCATTTCTTCAAGATTTGGACCAAAGACTTCGCTCACTTTTTCTTCGCCTAATAAATCAATCAAGAATTGATATTCCGCTGTCATGCACTCTCTTGCGCTTGTATTGCCTTTTCTGAGCTCTCGTTCGGCGTTTATTACTCTATCGATTAGGTCGATTACCTTCATTGTGTACTGCGGAAGTTCAACCCTTTTTCCGTTTATCATTGTATAAATCTTTTCCATGATTTCCTCCTAATTACTTATTTTAAATTCAATGTGCTTGCTGAAGCTGCGGTTACTTTTGGTGTAAATGTCGATGTTGATGTATCAAAATCTCCTACCACCAAATCGCCTTGCTGATTAAAGTTTCCAGAATAAGTAATCAATTCGCCAGGCGTACCTGTCTTATTTGCTTCAACTGCTACAGTAAACTTTCTAGCATAGAATTTCTTATTGTCTGGGCCTTCGTCGGTCGGTTCATATAGACGAACTTTAACCATTTCAAGCGTCACACCTAGCTGCTGCTCTTCGATGATGTCGCGTATTTTTTTCGCAACGTTATCGTTCGAGTACATATCTAAGCTAAATGGATGCGTTGCTTCAAAACCTGTTACCTTCTTTGTGGCATTCTTATTGATTGTATAATGCCTTGTGGTAGTGATTGGGCTTGGGCTTTCATCTAATTGAGTGAACACTCTGCCTAGCTCCCATTGTGGTTCTTCTGAAGTTCCAAGGTTGAAATATTCAGCTTCTAGATTTCGTGTGGCTTCTTTTAGCTCTTCTGCCATTTATTATTCCTCCTGTTCTAAATATTCGATAGTTAGCATAAATGAATATTTGGCCGTATCCTTTCCGTCGTTTCCGTCGTATGTCGGATTGCTGGCTTTCATTTTGGTTACGTTGCCAATATTAGGATATTGGCCCTCTTTCCACTTATCTTTTACCCATTTGCTAAATTTATCAAATTCATATAATTCATCAAGGTTTATATCTGTAAAACCTTGAGCATCGTATTTTTTTATCGCTGTAATAGCAAATATAAATTGCTTTTTGACTAGATTGCCTGTATATCTTTTTATTTCGGTGTCGCTTGTTATAGTAGACATCGAATAGCGCCCTAACTTTTGAACTAGCGCGTTATAATTTAATTTATTTTGCAAAGGTGGATATGTTTTAATAAAGCCAAATACTGCTTTGTTCTTATCAATTTCCATTTAAATCCTCCCTTTTATATAATCTTCTATCTCTTGAAGTATAACGCTTTTTTGCTCTTCAAATCCTATTTCTGTCCATTTGTGTGTCGCTTTAGGATGCTTCTCTTTTGTAAAATTAAAGCCTTTCCCATTATATTGCCTATTGGCGTAGATAATATCATATGATATCTGCCACGGTGTAATGTGCCACGACTTTGACAATGGTCCATTCAAATAAGGCGTGTATGGCGTTGTATGTCTTAACACTGAATTAGCAGCAAACCGGCCGACATCATCGTTTAAATAAATATCTTTTTTTATTTTCTCTTCATCAATGTCGACTTTAATTGTTACTTTAGCCATTATATTCCTTGCACTTTATAATGGTTAAATACGCCCATTTTATTTATTTTGACGGCTTGAATTTGCATATGCTCATATTTACTCATCTCTTCAATTACGTTGGTTAAATCGCCATTAAATTGGCCTTTTACAATGTAATCTCCTGGGCTTAATGTAAATCCTACTTTGCTACTAGCAAACTCTTTGTACTGCTTATAATCTGGCCGCTCTGGTATTCGAACTGTTACACTTTGGCTGAATTGCATTTCTGTTTCTATTTGCTGTTTGCTAACTTCTTGTACCCATGAGCATTGGCTTATTTCCTTTTTTGTCCAGATATCTTGTCCATCCAATGTGTCTTGCCCACTTATTAAATTTAAAACTGTAATTGTACAGCTTTCACTCGCAAATATCATATTGAATTTCCTGCGTATGTCAGATTGCTCGGAAGATAAGTCAAGATTATATTCAGTATTTCATCACTTATTATTCCGCTATCTGAATTGGTATTACTTCCGGATTTAAAGTTTATTGAATAGCCGTCATTGGATATGCTGCTTATTTCGCCTCCGTACATTTGTGCGTTAGCTTTTTCTTTTAAGGCAATTGCGCCATTTTCGATTAACTCAAGCATGCAGAAGTTGACTTCTTCGACATATTGCATGCCTGTCTTGTCATATTCTGCATTGTAGTCTTTTATGCGATCGGATGTGGCTTTGTTTATTTCACTTCTTGCTTTGAATTCAAGCCTATTGAATTCTGCTTCTGATTCAATAGTCCCTCCTAGCTCTTTGTACTTTGTGTAAGTTATAAACATCCAGGCCACCTCCACTATTTCGATGCGGTGCTTTTTCTTGATGTTTTAGTTGTGCTAGTAGTGTTTAATGTTGATGCGCTATTGCTATCTTCAAAATTAAGCACGCTAGCTTCACTCATTACTCCGACTTTTTTTTTACAAGAACTGTATTTGCTTTTGAAATCTTAATTCCGTACACACGGCGTCCTTGTAAAGCAGAAGCTCCGATGTGCGCTCCATCTTTTAAGTCATTGACTGCGACTTGAACCATCCATTCATCAACGAAGTGGCAGTAAATGCGATTGCCGAGAATGTATTCAACGTCTGCGGTTGAAATGTTGTTAGTTTCGTAAACGTTAACGCCTGCGATTCTACCAACCATACCATTTTGTACTACGCTATCGCCAAGCGCTGATGCTTTGATGAATTCTGGAGATTTCAGCAATAAGCCGTATGTTTCGTTTGTTACTGCTAGCCACATTTCGTCTGCAGATAAGCCTAGCTTTTTAAGACTTTGCACTTTGTCTACGATATCGCCATAGATTGTTTCTGGTGTTAGAGCAGCTTCTGTTTTAGCTGTTCCGCCATCTTCTAGTGCTGCTACTAAATCTGAGTCGAATTGAATACCCATTGCATATCCTGCGCTGTCTAAGCGGTCAGCTACTAGATTATCTGGAACTGCTGCTGCTTCGTAACCGTCAATTAATTCATTGACGTATTTGTCTTTGTCGATGTTTAAGGTTTCGTAAGTGGTAGCACCTTTGTTTAAAGTTCCACCTGTGCCGATGTTATAATCTCCGACTGCTACTTCTGTATCACGTACTGGGATTTTAACGGCACCAGCTGTTGGTGTACCTTCGTAGCGTGTATTAAATAGATTTCTGAATACTTGTGTTTTGCGCAATTTAGCTAAAACTAATGAGCTATAGCGTTCTTGCAAAGTGTGTGTTCCGCCTGTTGGCATTTTGTGTCCTCCTTCTATAACTTAATGTCTGGATTCAACTCTTTAAATCTAGCGGTTACTGGATCATCTCCTTCATTGCCTCCAGTTCCGCCTTGCTCCATTCCTGTTTTTCTTTGAGAATTTGGATTAGGATTAGTTTCTTTGAATGCTCCTGGATCTTTTTCTTTTAGATCCTTGAAGAAGTCATCGGCACCAATAAATTTGCCGTTTTCAAATTTTAGCTCTTTTGAGTTGAATTCCATCATTGCGGCCTTTTTGGCCATGTCTGAACTGAATTCATAATTTCTGAATAAAAGTTCTTGAGCGAATTCACGATCCTTAGCTGTTAAACCTTCATCGTATTTAGTTTGCCATTCTTTTAGATCGTTTTGCAGTTTTGTGACATCGACACCGTCAAACTTTTTGACCTTGTCTGTTAAATCGACAATAGTCGCATCTCTTTCTTTAACGATGCCCTTTTGTTCGTCGATCTTGGCATTCCATGCAGTGACGTCTACTTGATGTAATCCCATGATTGCGTCAATTTGTTCCTTTGTTAGACCTTCGATTTTTTGTAAATCTTCTCTTTTCATATTCCTCCTACGCTTTTTTAACGTTGGTCGCTCCAACTGGTTAGCCGCCTTTTTACGCCTTGCCCGTGGCTTCATTTGCTTTAATTTTAATATATTTTTATCTTTTTTGCACTAAAAAATAAAAAGCACAATAATATGTGCTTTTAAACTCGACCTAAGCCGTCAATGTATATTCTTTCCCTCTGCTCCTTAAGACTGAAATGCTTTGCTACATTCTTGTATTCTGCCATTTGAACGCGGTATTTAATACGTTCATTTATTATGTCTTCTTCGTCTGCTTCTCCTAGCTTCATCAAGTATATTTTTTGCCGTTGCGCTCTCATGTTGGTTTCCATTTGGCGCATTTTTTGCGTAGCTTCATACTGTGTGTACTCTTTACCTCTCCACGTTTTGGTGGCCTGCTTCTCCCAGTCTTTAAGCTGTTTATCTGTATATACTCGCTTAGATACTCCTGGCATAAACGGGAAGTAAACATGATAGCAGTTAGCACCTAGCAGTCCGGTTACAGTTCCAAGGCCGCATTTGGTTTCTAGTTCTTCTTTGCTATATACCTTTCCTTGCCATATCGCGTGTTCTGGCCTGGCTCCTGGATGCGCAGATACTTCGAAGTATTCAATGTTCAATTGTTCGGCGATGTAGTTTGCTTGCTGCTGACTCATTTGTGATAGACCGGTCATTACTGCTCTTCTTGCTGCTACTGTTACTCTGTTATGCCAGCCGCTATCATAATCTATAAATCTTACCCCACTATTCGTCATTTGTATTATGGCTTTTTTGATTGTCTTGTTGTAATCAAAACCACCAATATAAACATCCGTTAGTGCTTCATCCAATATCTGTTGATAATATTCAGATAAACTAAGTATTTTGCGCCCGCTTTTTGTATTTACTACAAATCCAAGCGATCGAGAAATGTTTGCCATTTCTCCGTTTGTTTGCTCTACGGCTGCAATTATATAATTCTCGAGTTGTGCATCGTCTTTATTAAAAATGCGCGCAGACGCCTCGTATAAGCCCTTGTACCTGACAAATTCTTCGCCGATTACTTCTTTATACAATTTATCGACATATTCATTTGATGAATTTAGCGCCTCCGCTAGCTTTTTCTTTATATCTTCTTCTGTATAACCTAGCTTTCTTAATTGATTTAGTTGAAAATCAACTGATCCAGTAATACTTTTTGTCTTTTTTATTCTTCTAACAATATCGGCCATAATTCGCCGCTCAAGTTTAGCGAATATCGCTTCATTTTCAAAGGCATATCTTTCGATTTGCGTTTCGGTTAACATGTGCCTACTCCATTACGTTAGCTTGCTCTGGTATCTTCTTTTTGGCTTCTTCTTCTGTTTCCCCGTACACCTTCATGCGATATTCTTCAACGCTCATTACTCCCATAGCTACTTCTTCTTTGTATTGCTGGCGTTCTGCGTTTTTATCCTGAATGATTGAGTCATCAAAGGTAATGTTTATCTCTTTGTATGCTAGCTTCTTTGTAGTAGATTGCGACAGTTCAGATATCGCCATAATCATTTTTCGAAGTGCTTCTTCTAGGATGATTTCATGCTTTTTTAGCGTTTGATATAAATCGCTATCTTCACTGATAACTTCTGTGGCTGTCTTGGTTCCACGCATCTGGAATTCAAATTGATTAGTCCCCATTCCGCACTTCTCGGATAGTAGATTCAATTGGAATTGAATAGTTTCTTTGATGTCGTTGGTCCTTAGCGTTGGGCTGTAGTCTTTGATTAGATGGTCTTTCATTCCTCCGACGTATCGTAGCACTGTTTCTTTTTGGCCGATAACATTCTTAATGTTTCCGTTGGCATCTGAGAAGAACATTTCGCTTGATAAGAATACCATCCTGCGCCCTGTTTCGATTTCAACGTTTAGTGCATCGAATGCAGTATCAATCTCTTTTAATACGTCGATTGCATTAGCATACACGCTTATTCCCATTGGGTTTGTCAAATCGTAGTTATTTATAATATTTGGCTTTACGATTTGAAATAGTGGTGTTTTCGAGCCTGTTTTAAATACTGGTTCTAGACCTTCTGGAAGATCTATTTCTTTGATGTTTCTTTCATCTTCAGCTTTTATGATATGATTTTCGACTTTGTATTTTCCGTTAGTGTCTTTGATGTGCATCTGTATATAATACGCATCCCCTTCTTTGATTCTAATTTTTGAAGCGAACGCACATTCTTCAATGCCTCTTGAATTCCATGTTAGCGGATAGATCATATCAGCTTTTATGTAGTCGATTCTCACTTCCCCTTGGTCTATATACTCAACAAATGCTCCGGTACCAAGTGCACAGTACAATTCGCATAATCTGTTGGCGTTTGTATAAAAGTTATTATCTTTTAGTATTTCCTCCAGAATCTTATCTTGTGATTCATTTCCGGTTGAAATAATAACTTTTTCATTCATCATCAAATTGGCGAATGTTTCTGCGACCGTCTTTGCCATGCCTAACTGCATGATCTCTCTTTGCACATTCGTAATTCCATTGTTAAACGTTGTTTTGTGCCAATCATCGACCGTGCATTTATACCAGTCTTCCCAGTTGCTTATCATGGTATAAAAGTTAGTAGATACAGAATTGTAACCTTTTTTCTTTAGATATTCCCTTATTGCGTTCATCTATGCCTCCTTTTCCGTAATAGGTAGTAAATATTTGATGTTGTTCCATACGCCCATCACAGCATATCTTTTAGCGTCGCAGCCGTGGTCAAATACCTTTAGTGGTACTTCTTTGCCACGTTCGATACTCTTTGGATCGTATTGGTATTGATATATTTCTTCTTTTAGGTTTGTTTGCTCTTCACAAAGGCTTAACCACTCTAATGCATATAGCTTTCTGCAACGGTCGAGACCTAATTCAACTGTGTTGTCAGCGTCTTCGATAATCACTTCCGGACATAGTCTTTTTATTTCTTCAGCTAGTCCTTTTGCAGATGGATCTATAAATACTTTGGCTGCCTTTTTTCCATAAGATTTGTATAGTTTATCCATGAATTCTCGGAAGTCATTAGCGTAGTCGCTTGGGCTTTTTTGCTTTCCGGTATCACGTCCGGAGTAGTAATATTCGCCGCATCCCTGTAGCTTTCTTTTCTGCAGATTCAACTGGAACGCTTCAAACGCTGTCGCGTTCATTTGCCCATAGTCAACTCCTATTGAATAAAAGTTAAAGGCGTTAGGTTCTTTTTCTGTCAGCTTGAACGGCTCTCCTATGTGCTTGCTTTCATCAAACATATAGTATATTAAGTCATCTATTCCTGTCGATAATCCAAGCCATATCCAATTATACATTTTGATATCAGCAGCTTTCATGGCTTCGGCTTCGTCTATTAGCTTTTGTCCAAGCCATTCAACTGGTATATCTCTGTAGTCAGTATGAATATGTATGCAGTCTTGCCTTGCTGCCATTTTCTCTGTCCAGACATTTACCGGTGCTTTTGGGTTCTTTGGTGGGTTGAATAAATACATCATTCTGAACCATTCATCGTTACCACGGACGAAAGTTGCGACAATGTTTGTAATCTCATCCTCGCCTTCGCCTTTGTCAAAGAATTCAGTTAATTCGTCAAGCACCACCATTCTAATGCTACGCTCTTCGTCAATCATACCCTTGGTGTCGTCTATTGAGTCAGATCCCGTGAAATATACCGTGTTTCCGTTCTTTTTGTATGTTATTTGCATTGGGCTTGCCGTGATCTTGAAGTGCTTATTTTTATTAAGTCCCAACCTCTTTATCGCCCTTATACATTCCTTGTATACCGTCTTGCGTAGCTTGTTGTGGTGTTTACGCATTACTACGATGGCCGTATTTGGTATTGCGACAATCATCCAGATAACTAGAATCGCCATAAAAGAAGACTTTGTACCGGCACGCCCTGATGTGATAATCTGGTGAATATGCTTTGTGTCCTGGACTAGCTTTTGGAACTTTGGAGCAATGATATCGGATAGCTTTACTTGTCTATTCTTCATCATATTCAGCTATGTCGTTGATGATAACCACGCCATCGTCGTCGTCTTTTCCGTGTTGCTCTCGCTTGATTTCCGTTTCAAGTATTACTTGCTTTGTCTGTGCCTTCATCAGCTTGATTTTAGCCTCATCTAGCTTAGATAATGGCTGTTGCCCTGTTATATCCCTTATATACTCCGCCGCTCTTACATCGCCCTTTATAGCCTTTTGGAACATGGCCACAGCAATAAGCATTTGATTATTCATGTCTTCGTCTTCAATGCCTAATTGTGCCAGTGTCTGCTTGTTTCGTTCCGTAACTGGTAAATCTATCAATATCTTCATGGCCTCTTTTAGTTTCTTTTTCTTTGCCTTTGCTTGAATGGACGCTTGTATGCCTTTTTTACCTAGCTCGCTAGCTCGTTTGCTGTCTCTTATTGGTCTTAGGTTCTCCGGCTTTGGCATACTTACCTCACTTTCTGCAGATGTTCAAATGTTCTTTTTTCTTTTAATAGCCTTTTAAGATATCGCTTTAAATCTCTTACATGAATGCCGTTAGGATTAGCTTTTTTTATTTCTTCTTTCACGCGCTTTATTTCTGCCTCGTGGCGCTCAATATTATTCATTTAGCAGTACCGCCTTTTGTCCTGTGTATTTCTCCCAGCGCTCGATTATGACGTCCACAAAGCGTGGATCATATTCCATCATATAACATTTCCTGTTCATCTGCTCACAAGCCATGAGCGTGGTTCCGCTGCCTCCGAATAAATCAGCTACATTTTGTCCTGGCTTGCTGCTATTTCTTATCTGGCGCCCAATTAGTGGGATAGGTTTCATGGTCGGATGTAACTCGCTGCGTGTCGGCTTCTTTTCGTTTAAGACTGTTGTTTCTAACTGGCTATATGTTTCTTCAAGCAGCTTGATCAGCTCTTCTTTTTTCATCTTGTCAAATTGCAAAGGCTCTTGATCAACGACGCTTGCCAATGTTCTGTCGTCGATAAAATAATGCGCTGCTCCTTCTTTCCATCCGTACAAGCACGGCTCATGCTTCCACTGGTAGTCTTGGCGACCTAAAACAATAGCATTTTTATTCCAGACTAATTGCTGTCTGCTTTTTAGATTATTAAGTCGTAAAGCTGTTTCGAATTCAAATACCGTTATGCTAGCGTGCCAAATATAGAACGCTCCTCCAGGTTTAAGCATTTCACTCATGTTTTTAAAAGCGTTATCTAAAAACTCAATGAATTGGCATTCCGGCATGTAGTCATTTTCGATGTGTCTATCGCTAAACTTATACCCGTATTTGTTTATTGCTTCTGCCTTGCTTCCGTAGTCCACGTTATAAGGTGGATCTGTAACCACCAAATCCATAAGCTCTCCGTCCGTTAACTTGGCCACGTCTTCTTCTTTGGTGCTATCCCCGCACATCAACCTGTGGCGGCCTAGTTGATATATTTGACCTGGCTTTGCTTTTGGCTCTTCCGGAACGACTGGTTCGAACTCATCATCCACTGCTTCGGCCGTGTCCAGCTCTTCGATTTCCGGTTCAAATCCGAGCACCGTCATGTCTATGCTTTCGATACCTTCCAGCTCCTGCAGTAATAGGTCCATATCCCATTCGCTAAACTCCGCCACTTTATTATCTGCCAATCTGAACGCTTTGACCTGCTCATCTGTTAGATCATCGGCCATGATACATGGCACTGTTTCAAGACCTAGCTTCTTTGCTGCTAGTAGTCTTGTGTGGCCGGCAATGATCACATTGTTTTTATCGATAATTATCGGAACTTTAAATCCAAATTGCTGGATGCTTTCCGCCACATACTTTACCGCTTCTTTGTTAATGCGTGGGTTCTTTTCGTAAGGTATAACCTCTTCCACGCTTTTTGTTAATATATTCATACACTCCTCCTTTGTTTAATTTTATCAAAAAAAAGAAAAACCGCCACAGAAAGGTGGATGGCGGTTATTCAATTGCGACTGGATTAGTTCTATCTTTGTCTATAATTTAGGAGAAAAAAGGTATTTTGTCGCACTTATATTGTAACAAATATCAATAAAAAGGTAAATCATCAGTATCAATAGGTATTTCCGGAATATCTAAAGGTGTTTGTCTCGCTATGTCATTAAATGATTGGTTTACAGTTTGATATGGTTCTTGTGGCTGATACTGTGGTTCTTGTGCTTCTCGCTTATCCATTATCTCGGCATTGCGTACCAATACTTCGGTTACATATACCTTTTTGCCTTGTTGGCCATCATAGCTGCTTGTAGATATTGATCCTTGTATACCTATCCTTGCACCTTTCCAAGCGTACTTAGATAAGAAGTCTGCTGTATGTTCCCAAGCGACACATTTAATGAAATCGCTATGCTCGCTATCTTTCCTGACTGCTAAATCAAATGAAATTACTGACTTATTATTTTGCGTTTTCTTTAATTCAATATCTTTTGTGATTCTGCCTGTAAGTATTACATTATTCATTGCTTAATCCTTTCGTTAATTCTTTTTTAATATCTAATACATTGCTACCTGTTAGTTTCCCTTGCGAAATATATAAACAAGCTTTGTTTATGATACCCTCTTGTCTATCTATTATCTTAATGAGTTCTTCTTTGCTCATATCTTTTAGATTATCTTCGATGCTATTCATATTTGCTCCCTGCGATAGCTTTATATCGCTTATCTTCTTTATCTCTTAGGTTTTTAATAGTGGTTTTCAATCCGCCATTTTCACGCTCTAGTTTGTTGTATTTATCAACAAGTTTAAAGTGTTCATCTATTAGTTTTTGAAGTGTTTTGAGTTCTTTTTTCACATCACCACTACAACTTGTAGCAATGGCAATAAAATATAATGCTTCTAAACATTCTTTTCTAGTAAACACGATCTTTCGCCTCTCTTTCAGCTTCTTTCATAGCTATATACTTAAAACCATCGTAATATCTCATATCCTTAATTTCTTCTTCGTATTTTTCATATAAATCTGGGATATTATCATATCCGAAATCACATTCGTCCGCCCATTCAATAAATAAGTAGAATGATTTATTAAGTTGTTCATATTTTTCTAAAAGCTCAAAATGTTCGTTGATTAGCTTATTTATAATTTTAAACTCTTTTGAAAGTTCACAAAATGACTTAGGTATTCTATCTCCTGAATCAAGCATTATTACAAATTCTTCTAATGCTTTTTCGCATTCTTCTCTAGTTAAACTCATAATTCTTCTAATTCCTTTTCCAGCTTTTCTTTTTTGGCAACTAAGCGATTTTTTATAATTTCTTTTAGCTCATCGTCAACATCTGTTACAAAATCGTAACGAACATCATAACAGCCATATCTTCTTTCTCTAATTGAAATTTCACCTTTTCCATTCAAACTCTTTAAGGCTTGTTGAATGTCTTTTATTTCTTTTTGCAATTGCATTGCTTTTTTTAATGTTTCTTTATTCATCTTATACTCCTATCTTGCTTGTGCCTAGTTTCCTTATTCATCTTCTTAACCTTTCCTGCATTTCATTCCAGTTCTTTAGTGCTAAATAAGCGCTTTTAAATTGCATTAGTCCGCCTCTTCCGCAAATAGGACAATATGCCTCATAATATTGTGAATTGCAATGCTCATTGTAATTAGTTACTTTGAGCTGTGGCATACCATCGTATATATCGCTATATTCATCAATAGGTTCACTACATATACAAGGTATTATTTTAATTTTCATCTTCGCTCCAATCTAATTTTTGCCCACAATGGTAGCAATAATCCGAAATCGTTCCTGTAAACTTACCACCACAAGTAGGGCAAGTATATTTAGTTAAATAATAAACATCTTGAACTCTGTCTTTAATCGGTTTCTTTGGTGTAGCTTTTTCAACTAATTCACCTAATACTTCTAAATCTACATAGACTCCTTCTGGGTTTGCGTATCTATAAGCTCTTGACATCAATCTTCCGTATGCTTCTTGGTATTTATTCATCTTTCTACTCCGTTCTGCTTTAGCAATTCATCAATGTTATATGGTTCTTTATCACTCCATTGGACAAATTTAAACAGGTGTTTGAAAGCGGTTAAGCTAGTACAATACCCCTTACCATATGCCCAACATTTCATCTCCTTATTTCTAAATGGCTTTTGCGTGGAGCAATATAATAATTCGTTTTCATCTCTCGCAATCCACTGAAATTCTTTATCAATGTTTTTCAAGATAACTATTTCATCATCAGTTAAACGGATAGGTTCTTGGTATTCGGCTTGTAACCATTCTCTTAAACTATCACTATTACATCTACCTGAAAATAAACAATCTGGACAATTAATACCGCCACAAAACATTGGCTCATTGGTATTTTTATCAACAGCCCAGTATCCATCTTTGATGGTGATTTCTAAAATCTCATCAAAATATTTTTCTTTGTTTTTCATAATTTCCCTCTTTCTTTTTTTAAAATAACTTCTTGAATATTTCTTCCAATACATTCACAACGATTGAGTTTCCTGCTTGTTTGTACAGTTGGGCATTACTATTTACTAACTCTGCTTTGTGAAAATCTTCATCATCAAAGCCCATTAAGCGCCAGCATTCGAGTGGTGTTAGTTTTCTGATTCTGAGATTTCTAACTACTCCTAAACAATCACATCTTGTATCTAAAGTTGGAACTAAGTTATTAAATTCAACATTTTTTTTATCCTAATTTTCCATTCTTGAATTTGAATAACTATGCCTTATTACATCATTTTCTTGAACTAAACCATTTTCGATAAGGCTATTGCATAGTTGCTGTTTTAAATTTCCTTTAACCACAACCCTAACATCATTTCCTGATGTTTTTAAAGTTTGTATCATTCCTTTTTGAACCACTCCACGCTTTTGATGCGGTCTATCGATATAAACACCATCACCAAATGCTTCTTTATATCCTTTTTTAGTTGCTTCTGACATTACAATAAAATTATCTGTTGCTCGATTTCCTGCTCTAGTAGTAATTGTATATGCATATTTACTATCTAAATTATGTGGTTTAAATCTATCACCTCTCACAAACCCATTTCTATTGGCCATATCAGTAAAACATTTCAATAAATTTTCACCAAGATAATATTTTTCATCAACATCATCTTCCAACATATCTTTCAATCTCAATTTAAGTTCAAAAGGTTCTGGAAATTCATAATAGTAATCGCCCAATATCGAAACCATAAAGCACCTGTTTCTGTTCTGTGGAATGCCATAGTTTTTAGCATTAAGGATTTGGGTATAGTTTTTATATCCCAATGATTCAAGTTTTGCTGCCCACTTTTGGAAATGTTCTATATTTTTTGAACCAATAACTTCAGGCACATTTTCCATTAGTAGTATTTGTGGCAACTCATCACATTCATCAAGAAGTCTTTCAACTTCCCAGAGTAACCCTGATCTTGTTCCACTTCCCTTTTTCATACCCCTTTGTTTTCCAGCTAGAGATAAATCTTGGCATGGAAATGAATAAGTTAATAGATAATCATATTTATCTGTATCAACGATACATAAATCATCAGCATTTACTTCTGTGATGTCGCTTGTTTCAAATTTAGTACCATGAATCGCATTATATGAAGCGATTGCATATTTATCAAATTCAACCACTCTATAATGTTCAAAGTTAGCACCTAGTCTTTCTAAGGCTTTCGCTTGTGAACCAATACCAGCAAATAATTCTATCAATCTAATAGGTGTTCTTATTTTGTATGGTTCATACATATACTCAAATATGTTTATTTGATTCATTTTTTGTTTCCCAGTCATACTCATCTTTTACATAAGGTCTTATGTGTTCATTCACTTCCTTTAATTTCGCCCAAATATGATACAGACACATATCAAGAGTTTTCTTCATCAAATCATCTGTAATATCGACATCTTGATTTCTTTCAAGCGTTCTAACTTGCTTGATGATGTCATTTACTGAATGATTATCTATTTTCATTTCCTATGTCCTTCCCTTTCTGTTTTTAAATAATCTTCCACATCGGCGATATACTTGAATTTCTTAGTGCCTTCAGGAAGAACTACTACATAACCGCCTTGTTCTTGGTAGATTTTCACACCATAGAAGCGTTCTAGTTGTTTCCTTTGCATACTCTTTTACCTTTGCACTCTTTATGTGCAATACATAACGCCTTGATTTTTGATAGAAGATTTTCACTATTTAGGTCTTGCCTAATTTGTTGGTTTTCTTCTTCTATCGCGTTCCTTAAGTCTCTGTATTTTTCAATTCTTGTCATAATTCCTCCTGTATTATTTCTAAGATGTCATCATCATTGACATCATATTTGCGGTTTTTGCTATCATCGTAAACCGGTGGTGTGTCTTTTTTATACTTCACTCCTGATTGTGATTGTTTCTGCTCTATAGTGATCTCATCACTATGAGAAACAATATTATTTATATCTTTATCTATCTCTATACTCTTATCTCTATACTCTATCTCTTGTCTTACATTGTTATTACTTTGTGGGTTACAATGTAACCTTTTTTGATCCCTTTTTTTCCTCCATTCTCTAACCTTTTTAGCGCTGTTTGTCTCGCTTCCAACCATGTCTTCATAGTTAGCGATAGCCAGTGTTTCGTTATCAGCAACATAGATAAGCCCTAACGCTTTGTATAATTCTAGCGCTACTCGTATTGTGTCTTGGTTGAAGTATTTCGTGTCCCTTGCTATCTTGTTAATGTCATAAGGGATAATCATTTCTCCTATGCAACTTTGTAGTAATCCTTTTGTGTTGGCTGCTTTTGTGCATAGCATCTGATACAGCACGATATATTCACATCCATTCGGTTGAGATAAAAGAAAATCGATTGCATCTTCATTAAAGAAGTCAGTCTTTAACTTGATCCAATAATAGCGTTTGTTTTCTTCCACCAACTTAATCTCCTTTTTTCAAATATTCCGTAATTGCAATTCTGATCACGGATGCGATGCTAACATTCATCTCTTTGGCTTTATTTCTAAGTCTTTCGTAAAGATCAATAGCCATCTTGATGTTGACTGTCTTTTCCATCTTTTTCCACCACCTTTCACACTATAATTATATCATAATGATATTACATTTATTTATTTTTTTCAAATAAACTTCCGTACTTTCTTAGCACTGAATAATTAGCTATCATCCCTGCGATCCATAAAAATATTATCGCTAAAGACAAGATGCTAATATTAAAATAATTTAATGATACGAGCGCTACTACCTGGATAAATAGCAACGCTTGTAATGTGTGGTCAATGCTCTTTCTTAGTTTCCTTTTCATGTTACCTCCTATCTAACTAAACCTTCCCAATATCTACCGGCTACGCCTGATTAGTATCTAAATTATAAACTTTAATTTATAGATTATCAACTATATTTTATAAAAAAAGAATACTTTTTACGTATTCTTTACTCCCAACCTTTTGAAAAGTCTTTGTCTTTAAACAGAGAAGCAAGACCACTTATTTGTTTAAGCCTCAATAATTCTTCTGCATCCATGCCAATGTTTTTCATGATCCAAGCATCCGACATTCCACTCTCGACTAAATCAGCCACAACGTTAGTCATTAGTTCGATTGAGTGTGTTCCCCTGGCTCTATTATGCCTTATCGTTGAGGCCATGCGGTTATTTATGTCTTTTTCTATGACCACCACCGGAAGGCATCCGCCTTCTCTATCGTATATATCTTTGTGCTGCAGCATGATTGTATATCGGTGGAAGCCGTCCACTATCTCATATTTGTCTTGGTCTTTTAAGTAATAACAAACTATCGGCATTGTATATCCGTCTTCCAAGATTGACTTATAAAGCAGCTTCATCTCTGGTGGCGCTACCGAATTAGGATTATAAGCGTTGGCCTGAATCTGCTCGATCGGTACTTTTTTTACATTGTAAACTGGTGATTTAAAGTTTTGCATATTTCTCTATTGCCTTCTTTCTTTTGTTTGCTTCTTCTTTAGTTTGTGCAAAGCCCATATACTTGCAATAATAATCGTTTTTAATAATACATATACACATTCGTTTATACGTCGGTATTTCTTTAAATTTGGATACGTTGGTGTCGTCTAGATAATCGTCAAAGGCTACCACGCGCTTTGTTTTAGAATAATTGCTTGTATACCCCTTGTCTTCAATCGGCGCTTCTTCTTGGTTTAATTCATCGATTGTCTGATCATCAAGGCAGCCGCCTTTTTCTTTCCAGAATTTAATTGATGTATTTAACTTTTCTAGGTAGTGATTTCTGGTTCTTTCGTCCATTGTTTCAAGCAAAAAATAACAGTATTCTTTCCACGTGAAGTTTTCCGGCTTCGTTATCGATTTCCAGCCCATAGCCGTCGTGCCTCCGTATATAGCGGTAAAATTTACCCCATTGACTCTTCCTACCATTCTTCCCCAGTTATTTGGATCAATGGCTTTATAAAGTTTTAATGTGCTGGCTGCGCAATCGTTGAAAGGGCTAGCCACTCTCATCTGGTCTATGTTTAGCCCTGCTTGATAGTATAAATCATATAGCTTGTTGTATGCCTTTTGAAACTTCCCCAGATATGTCCATATATCCTGCGTTTCCCAGTCGTATATCGGATACGCCTTGCTGCCGTTTATCCACTTTTTACCCTTATATTTTTTAGGCTTTTCACTTGAAACAGCTCTAAATCTGTTCAAACTTTCATCTGCTCTAATTCCTATCACGACCGCCGTTTTGCCGTATTTTCCCGTGAACCATTCGCAAAACTTATCTTGTGCTTCATAGTCTGTGCCTTTGTAGTCAAATTGGCAATTATCTTCATTGACTACGTAAGCATGCCCTGGCATATCTCTAACCCAAATATCTTTTTTTGAAAGATCCCAGGGAATCCAGTATCCACTTGTCATATTGCAACAACATTGTGCCTCGATCGGCAAGCAAAGCCAAAACTTGCGTATATCAAACCTTTTGAATGTTTCTTCTACAAAGTCTGTAGTCATTTGGTATTGTGCTTCGTAGTCCATATGATACATTGATAAGCGGTCAATGTAGCCGTTTTGCTGCGCGTAATCGTAGCACATTTCCAAGCATACTGTGCTATCTTTCCCTCCGCTAAAAGCTACTAAAACGTTATCAAATTCATTAAATAAATATTCAATTCTTTCTTTAGCTAATTCATATACATTTTTATCTAAATATCTTTTAGCCATTCTATACCGCCTTTCAATTTCTCTTTAATCAAATAATCTAAATTAGATTTTCTATTAAGATTTTCCATGATCAATTTATTTATACCAAAATCAGCGATGAAATAAGTATATTTAATGTCGTTTAATTGCCCTGTTCTTTTAATGCGATACTCACTTTGTTCTACTTTACCATAATCAAATGTAATACTTGAATACACTATCTCATCACAGAATTGTAAATTAAGTGAGTATGAACCAACTCCATATGTCATCAGTAAGGGCTTGTTATCCGTTTTGAATTTATTGATAATATCATCTCTTTGTTTAACCGAACCATTGATAACATAACAATCAACTTTACTGGCTATATACTCTATTTCGCTTAAATAGTTGCAATAAACTATAACTTGTTTACCTTTGATATATTCAACTAATGCATCATTCTTTTCTTTGGCATTTGAAGCTATCATATTGAGAATTTGTAGCATAACCATAATAGTATCACTATTGCCATTCTCTAAATACTCATTCAATTTATTCTCTTTTTCTAACTGGTATAGTGTAGGTTCGCACTCAATATATCGATAATCTGTATATTGTTGTTTATCAAAATCAAGATCACACTCAAACATATAAGGGCTTATCATCTTTTGCAATAAACCGGCATTTACTTCGCTAAATTTATAAAATGTCTTTTCTCTATGACCTTTCTTTTTATATGTTATTTCTTTAAAGAAAACATTTAAAAATTCTTGCCTGCTCATATCAATAATCTTGTGGCTTAAAAATTCCATTTGATTATATAGATCCCATTCATTTTTGGTTAATGGAGTTCCATTTAAGATTAGAGCATATTCACAATACTCACGTATGTTCAGAAGTCTTTTAAATCGTTTTGTACCCTCGTTCTTGATGAATATACTTTCGTCAGCTATGATAAATACCTTTTTATTTTTAATTTTTTCAAGTATTTCAAGATATTTATTGTCGCTTGCTTGTATGGTTTCATATCCAATTACCAGATAATCACAATTAACACCCCATTTATTTATTTCATCCTGGATATTTGATTTTGCAGAAAAAGGGCAAACATAGATAAGCAAATCGACATTGTTATACTTTACTAAATCAAGTGCTACTTTTGTTTTACCAGTACCCATTTTCATAAATAAGGCGCCAACCTTTAATTTAGTAAATTTATCAAAAGCTAATTGTTGCTGGTAGCTATTCATTAAGTAATTCCTCAACTACCTTTATATCTTTATCAACTTTAGTAGGTTCTTTAACCACTAAATAGCTTTCATTATCTTGTTTTGGCGCTGTGATATTTTCATCCATTACACCAAAAGACATTTCAAACTCTTCTACGTCGATTTCTTGTTCGTCAATAACTTCGTTTCTGTTCCATTTACCTTTACCATACTTTTTTAATTTGAATGTAAATTCATCAGTGTAACCAATGCTTACTGCGTATGAATGTTTACCGCTTCTAACTAGCTTTTTTGGATGCCAGAACTCAAAGCCGTCATAATCACTGTTATGTGGCATGGCGATTAGAACCGCTTTCCCTGTATCTGCTTTGATGTTTTGAATATTGATGTTGATATTTTTCCAAGTCATATATTTACCTCTCTATCTATTAGCAAGCTTTCACTTTCTTATTTAATCTTGCTCTAATTCTTTCTCTCATTCTATTTTCAAGCGCTTGTTCTTCGTCGTTGAATACTCTTTCTACTACTGTATATTTACCATTTTCATATCTACAAAGAAGCCATTCATTTACATATTTATCGGTATAATCTAATTCACAGTGCTTTTCATCTCTTGATACGAAGTTCCAATGATCGCTTAGTCTTAATGAACCCTCTGGTTTATATCCCCACCCGATTTCAAAGCTATCATAGAAGCTGTCGCTATATGGTGATTGGTCAATTAAGTTGTACTTTTTGATTAGATTATTAACTCTTTTATATAGTTTTTCTTCATTCTGCTTACTTAGCATTCTCTTGATATTAAATCTTTTTAATGTTAATGTTTGCTCCTTTTTCATTTGTTTACCTCTCTTTAACTGTCTTCATTATAAACTATGGTTTATAAAAAGTCAAACATATTTGATAAATTTAATAAAAAAAGATGCATTTGCATCTAAATTTCTTTAATGATGATATTGTACTTTTCGGCTATCAAACGTTTTTTTAATTTATATATTGGTGTTCTCACTCCTTTTACATCTTCCACAATCTGCTTGCCGTTTTCAAAATAAACAAAGTCTGCTATGTATTTTATTGCGCGCCCGTGCTGGCTTTTCTCGATCAGAATAAACGGTACTTGGGTTTGTAGGTCGCTAATTTTATTGGCCTTTTCTAAAAGCAGAAGCTGAGCATATCGCCCAGCTTCCTTTTTACTATCAAATACTTGGCCGTCGATCAGCTGCTTTTTGTTGTGGTATTTATTCCTTGTTAAATATGTATATTTAATCATTCGTGCTTCCTATACCCCCTGTTCTAATTGTTTCGACATTATCATCTTCAACAGTGGCATACTTTACAAAGACCCCTTGACAAATCCTATCGCCTGCCTTAAAGGCTTGTAAGTCATTACCATAATTGTATAAGGCTAAAGTTATATTTCCATCATTTTCTTTGTTTCCATAGAAATCAGCGTCGATTATCCCTGTACCATTCATCAACATAATATTCTTTTTAATGCCCACACTAGAGCGAACATAAAGCAATAAGACTTCATCTTCTTTAACTTTAGCTTTAATATCTGTCTTAACCTTTACACAAGCACCACTAGGAATTGTAATGTCTGTTGGCGTGCAAATATCGTAACCTGCTGAATGCTTAGTTGCTCTAGTTGGTAATTTTATAGTAGCATCAGGATAACTCCTAAATTCGTCTTTAACCGCTTCAAATTTATTCATTGTTCACATTCCTTTCTAATTTATCTAAATAATCTAAGTACCACTCGGCTTTGTTTAAATCTTCTTCTTCATTGCCTTTAAATCTAGCTCTTCTTTGGTACTTATAAGCGTTGCACTTACAAAAACCTTTAACAGCTTCAACACCAAACAGTAATCTCATTTCTTCAATAGTTTCTCGTTTAAATTGATTGTAATGAGACGGGTGGTCTACCATTTCTTTTTCTTCAACTGGTTCTAGCATTGCGTCTACCCAAAACCAGACACCAGCATCTTTTAAAGAATACAAGCCAT
>NFYZ01003182.1_pt1 | contig 30716 bp, 34 predicted proteins | sample 1092561 | NCBI WGS metagenome assembly NFYZ01 (sample SAMN03609887, study PRJNA323583) | gut metagenome | isolation source: feces | host: Rattus norvegicus | place: Malaysia | collected 2013 | reverse complement strand
CAACTCATTTAATTTTATAATATTAATTATTCTCCTCTTATAAAATATGTAAATGAAGATAAATATGAAGTATTTAAAGAATATCTTTTAAAATGGTATGCTTGGTGTAAATCAAATATTAATACTTATAATAATATTATACAGATATGATTAAGTTTATAAAAATAGAAGATAAAAATAAAAACATTTGTTATATTAATGTAAATTATATAGTAAGTATTGAACAAACTAAAACTGGTTCTGTTATTATACTTACTAATGATTTTATAAATACTATTGAAATTAACGAACAACCAGATTATATATTTAAGTTAATAAACGGTGATATTATATGGTAAAAAATTAAATATATGAGAACTATTATTATAACTAATATACCTCAACCTGATCATAAAATCATAGATGTTGATTTTGAAGATATAACAGAAGAACAAGAAGAAAAAGATTAAATTATGATTATTTCTAAATGTATGGACGTTGAAATCTTTCCTAATCTATTTAGTATTACTTTTGTAGATTTGAAAGATTATCTTAGTACTTTTAGAGATTGTGTCGATAAAAAAGGAAAACCAAAAGCTTTAACTGAATGTTTATCTGTAAAAGAGATTAAAGAAAGACTTGATAAAGTTAAATCAGATATATTTTATATTTCAGATACAGATGATAGTCAACTTGTAGAACTTGTAGGATATATAAATTCTATGCAATCTTGTTATAATACTATAACAACAGATGATGGAAATGTAACTCAAATTCCTATAAGATATGATTTATATGGCTTTAATAATCAAGGATATGATGATTTGATGATTAAAGCTTTTCTTATGTATTTTAATCGTTTTGATTCTACTAAATATCTTATTGAATTTCTTTATAATATTAGTCAGAAGATTATTAAACTTCAATCTGATAAAGATGCTTTTTGGAATGATAAGGAATTAGAACTTATAAGAAATTATAGATTACCTTATGCTACTGTTGATTTACAACAAGTATATGGATTACATGCTGCTACTGTTATAACTGATAAAGATACTGGAGTTAGAAATAAATTTGGTAAATCTCTTAAACAGACTTCAATTAATCTTAAATGGCATGAATTACTTGATTTTACACTTCCATCAATAGATGAAGAAGAATATCTTATATATTGGAGTAAAAAAGAAAATCATAGAGGTTTAACTATTGATGAACTTAATAAACTTATTACTAATGATTTTGAAAGATATATTCTTCCTAAATATGTAGAGCCTATGCTTTATTATAATAAGAATGATGTCTTTCTTTGTTGTGAAATGGTAAGGCAAAAACCTGATGAAGTTAAACTTAGATATAGTATATCTCATGCTTTTGGTGTAAATGTTCTATGTAGTGCTCGTGCTAATATAGCAGATAAACTTACTGTAAAGTTTTATGCTGATATGAGTGGTCTTAAACCTAAACAGTTTATTAAAGAAAGAACTGAAAGAACTCGTCTTAGTTTTAAGAAAATAATATTTCCTCATATTCAATTTAAAACTCCAGAACTTCAACGTATGCTTGCTGATATGAAGCAAGTTACTATTACAAGAACTAATAAAGATGCTTTCTCTAAAGAAATTATTTTTTATGGAACAAAATATACTTTAGCTACCGGAGGTATTCATAGTCAAGATCCTCCAAGAGTATGTAAATCTGATGAAGAATATGTTTATCTTCATCATGATTATACTAGTTACTATCCGAGTATTATGATTAGTTACAATATTGCTCCTAAACATTTAGATAAAAATACATTTGTAAAAATGGTTAATTATCTAAAAGAAACGCGAGTAAAATGTAAACATACAAAAGACGAAGACGGATATGTAATAGAAGATGTTCCAAATAAAACTGGTGCTGAAGCTCTTAAAATTGTCATTAATAGTATTTATGGTAAACTTGGTTCAGAACTTTTCTTTTTATATGATAGATTTGCTCAAATGCAGGTTACAATAAATGGTCAATTAATGACTATGACTCTTATTGAAGAATTAGAACTTAATGGTATTCATGTTATTAGCGCAAATACTGATGGTATTGTTATTAAATTGCCTCGTAATAAATTCGATGTATATAAAGATATAACGGATCGTTGGAATGAAACTAATAAAATGGGAGCTGATTATGAACAATATGAAATGATTGTTTCTAGAGATGTTAATAATTATTTCGATATTCAAACAGATGGTTCTATAGAATATAAAGGTGCTCTTGATCCCAAACAATATCTTAAAGAATTGAAGAAAGGATATGATATGCCTGTTGTAGCTATTGCTATATTTGAATATTTTGTAAATAACACTCCTATAATGACTACTCTTAGAAATCATAAAGATATTCTTGATTTTTGTAAAACTCAAAATGTAGGACGTCAATTTGAAGTAGTATATGATATTGTAGAAAATGGACAAATAAAACACGTTCATAGTCAACGTCATGTAAGATTTTATGTTTCTACTAAAGGTGTTATTATACAAAAAGAAAATAAAACTACTGGTTCTAAGAGTAAATTAGCGAGTGGAAAACCTGTTCAAATTCTTAATTCTTTAGATGATAAACCTATCGAAGAACGTAATATAGATTATGGTTATTATTATACAGAATGTTATAAAATAATAGATCCTATTATGTTAGGAATTTCTCCTACTCAAAAAGGTAATCGTGATAAAAGAATTCTTAGTGGTAAAGCTTCTATTAAGAAGAATAGCCATCAATATTTATCTCTATTTGATAATGATAATAATTAATTTAAATAAATGAATGACTCTGGTGAAATATTTGAAAATGCCATAAATCATTGGAGAGATGCTCATGGTATAGGAACTGCTTTTATACCAGCTCCAGTTAATGATAAACTTATGGTATTAGGAATACTTCAGCGAATATATGCTAGATCTCCTACTATTAAAACAGTTATAATTACTAAATCTTTTAGTGATAGACAAACTATAAATGAATATCTGACTCAACAAGAAGATTCAGATGAAAATAATGAAGAATTTAAGAAACTTATTGATGCTGGTAATATAAAAGTTTTTACAGAAAATTATATTAAAAGTAATAATAATTATTCTTATCCTTTGTTATGTGTTTGGTACAGACCTGAAAATATTTGTAATGAATTGATAGATTATATTAGTAAATGTAAGTTTAAACTTGTTGTTTTTAACAAGCATTCTACTGACGATAATCTAATTAATCTATATAATGTTTGTCCTCTTCTTTCTGATTTTAAACAGAATGAAATAGACTCTATCCGTCTTAGCCTCCCCGTAGAAGAAACACAGATAGGTGTAGATGTACCAGCTGATAGTAATGTTGCTGAACTTTTAAATTATTATAATGAGTATATTACGACAAGTTTAAATATATTTGGAAGTTTTGATATTATGCAACAAGCTAATGTCGGTAATATGCAACTAAATATTTCTTCTACTCAAATTTGTTTTCAAATAGCAGAAGAAAATGGTTGGAACGAACATCTTGATATGAGTGTTGAATTTAACATTGAAATAGATAAACTTTATAATCCTAATAATCTTAGAGAACGAGCTTCAAAAACTTATGAGATTATTAGAGAAAGAAGTAAACTTTTATCTAATTTTGAAGGAAAACTTGATTCTATTTTAGATATAGTTCGTTCTAATAAAGATAAGAAAATTCTTATCATAAATAAACGTGCTGAATTTGCAAGTATAGTTACAGAATTTCTTAATACATTTTCTGAAACTGATATTTGTGGAAATTATCATGATAAAGTTGAAAACATTCCTGCTATTACTTTCGATGGAACACCTATATATTATAAAACCGGTAAAAAGAAAGGTGAACGTAAGATGTTAGGTGTTAAAGCTCAAAAAACTCTTAATGAATTAAGATTTAATAATGATAATATTAATGTTCTTTCTACTAATAACGCTCCTGATAAAGATCTAAATATAGATGTTGATGTTGTTATAATAACATCTCCGATGTGTGAAGATATTAAATCTTATATTTATAGATTATCTAAAGTTTATTTTAATAATAATAAAATAGAATTATATTCTTTATATTGTAAAAATACTCTGGAGCAAAAGATAATTGAACAAAAGTCATTAGAAAGTAAACATAATGTTAAAAATTCAGCTTTTGATGAAAATATTTCTGATTTTATTATTGCTGATTAGAAAACAAATTGTATATTTGTATTGTTAAACAAATATAGAACCTTGAAATAATGGACGAGCAAAAAGAACCTAATGATGAACGTGGTGGTCGTGCATTGGCTACAAGACATTCTGATTCATCTACTGGTTTAACTTCCATAAATCTTTTTGATGAAAAACAACTTGCACAAGCAGAAGTTTTTCTTAAAAGAGCTATGATGAATGAAAAAGGTGGTATTAAGAGTATTGCTGATGGTTTAGCTATTTTAGCTCGTGCTCAAGATTTGCAACTACCTTTTACAACATGTATTGAACATATACATGTTATTAATGGAAAAACCGGTATTGATGTTCATATCATTAAGTCGTTATTATCGAGGGCAGGAATAGTTTGGAAATGCACTAAAGATTATGTTCCTCAGTATCAATATACTGACGGTAATACGATTTATATTGAAACACAAATTCCACAATATTGTGTTAAATGTCGCACTTTTAAAGAAGCTATTGAAAGAACTACTGATGATGTTGTAGGTATTTATCCAGTACAATGGTTTACTGATTTGAAAGGTAATGTTTATAATGAATTTCAAATCAGTGAAAAATGTGTTAAAGCTATAAATAAACAACATGCTTTAAAACTTGCAAGTGAAGGTAAATTTCCTGTTATTCGTATTCCTGCGCAGCCTGTTGATTATGTTACAGAATATGAATTTACAAGATTTTATATGATTAATGGTAAAGAACGTATTGTTACTGCTACTAGTCATTTCTCTTATTCTGAAGCTCAAGCTGCTGATCTTTTTAATAAAGATACTTATAAAAAATATGCTCGTATAATGATTGCTCATAGAGCTTTTGTTTATGGAGCTAGAGATATTGCAAATGACATTCTTATGGGATGTATGGAAACTACAGAACTTAAAATAGTTGAAAATGCTCCCGTTTGTGATATTGATTTTGTTGAAGTATCTGATTAATCTACAATGTATTAAAGAAAAGTTATTCAAGTCTTTAATATTCAATATTTTTGAATTAAACCAATTATTAAAATTAGTGACACTCACTATATTATTTAAACATTTTTATTAACAATTTAAATTGTATCTACAATGAAAACTTTTAGCAAACTTAATTTTGGTATTCAGGCAGTTCAGGCAGGTCAGAAATCTTCTACTGTTAACGCAGAACCTCAACTTATTGCTAATTCTACTGCTGGTAAATTCGTAATTACTTCTCCTGTTTCTAAGGCTCTTAATATTGCTGTTGGTGAGAATGTAATGTTCCTTAATAATATTGCTGCTGTTGAAGCTGCTGTTCAGTCTCGTAATGCTGACGTTGTAGCTATTGCAGAAGCTAATGGTATTGATCTTTCTACTCGTGAAGGCGAAGATGTTCTTGTTGACGGTCTTACTCAGTGGTATATTGCCAAAGGTGAGCCTATGTATAACTCTAAGGGTGAACCTATCATGGCTACTGAACGTTATACCAAGGAAGATAAAGCAAAATATCTTGCTGAACATGCAATGGAAATTGTAGAAGCTAATCGTGTTGCTCTTACTGAAGAGTTTGGTGAACTTTCTGATGAAGAGTTCGCAGAGAAACTTACTGTTGATATGGTAGAATCTCCTAAGTTCCACGCTGCTTCTGGTTCTAAGACTGCTACTACTGCTTCTACTACCGGTGTAGGTTGTCAGCTTATCTTTACTGATTCTTCTATTTGGGGAACTCTTAAGAAAGATCTTGGTGATATGGCTACTAAGAAGAATCGTATTTATAATGTTCTTCTGAATGAAGCTACAAAAGCTACTTTCAATAATGGTTATGAGAATGTTGAGGTTACAGTTCTTCCTGTTGAATTTAAAGAAGATACTGATCCTATCGCTCGTGCTAAGAAAGCTGAGTAATTTGCTTGTCTAAAATTTCATCTTAAACGTCGTGATGACGAATAGCCTTTTACGACTATTCGTCATCATTTTGTATATTATTAATCTTATAAACGTAATTAAATTATGTCAGCTGACAAAGAAAATGTTGCAGAAGTAGGTGCACAAACTACTGCAAAACGTATGCGTCGTGGTGTAAATAATCAAACTAAAGCTGTTGCTCAGCTTCGTTTTCACGAAAAAGACGCTGCTCAAAATGGTTTGTTTATTGGACATCTTGACAGTGTTACTGTAGATTGGTCTGTAAATGCAGAAGGAAAAGCATTTACAGGTGAAAAAGTTCCTCGTGTTACTTTACATTTTGCAAGTAATCACGATAAGGCAAATGAAACTCGTCATGTATATTATACTATTAATTGTGTAGAATCTAACGTAAATACCATTCCTGAAGGAAGTGAAGCTTGGCGTGTAGATAATATCTTTAATTGGATGAAACATATACTTGACGTATATTATCTAAAAGGTCGTGAACTTACAGAAGATGAAGAAGCTGCTCTTAGTCTTCCTTTTGTAGATTATGACGATAGTGGTGTATATGTTCCAGTAGAAACAGAAGAAGTTATTAACGGATATGCTTATATCTTTAATAATTTTGCTGCTATGATGAATGGTCAGTTTGGTCTTGAAGATGGACAAGTAGGAAAACCTGTTTATAAGACTGCTGATGGTAAATTTATTCCTGCATGGCTTAAACTTCTTCGTCATAAGAAAGTTAAAGGTGAATGGAAAAATGTAGGTCAGAATGGAGAACTTGGATTTGATTCTTTCCTTGGTAATGGAGTTGTAGAACTTGTTGTTAAAGGTCAAAACCCTGCTGTTCTTCGTATTGATTTTGCCAAAGAATCTATTACACCTAAAGAAACTAAGAAGGCTCCTTCTATTGGTTCTATAGGTAATGGCATGGCAGGTGGTGTTATGGCTGGTGCTCCTATGGATATGGGTGCTCAGATGAATAATGCTTTTGCTGATGCAGCAAGTGAAATGCCGTTCTAATTTAAAGTCGTTCATTTGTTATTAAATATGTTTAGGGGAATAGTGTCAGAAATGATACTGTTCCCCTTTTTTTTCAATATAAGAAAATGATTCGTAACATAAATACTACACGTCTTACTAAAAATTATATTGAAAGTAAAATTTCTCAAGAACTTATTATTAGTAAATATCTCAACATTCCTATAGAAGTTGTAAAAGATTGTATAGAACATAACAAACTTATACCTTCTGTATTTAGAGATAACGATACTAATGGAAGTATGGGAATTCAATATAATGTTAAAGGTCGTCTTAAAGTTCGTGATTTCGGAGGATTTGGATTCTTTGGAGATGTTTATGATGTAGTAGGTTACGTATTATCTCTTATATGTAAACGTAAAATAGAGCCTAATAATAAACAAGATTTTTATTTTATTTTAAAACATATAGCTTCTACATTTAGTGATATTATTGATGGAAAAATTGTTGATGAAAATATCACTGAAGAGATTAAAGGAGCTATGGTAATAGCTAAACAAAGACGACCTATAATTGAAATAGTTCCTCGTAGTTGGAATAAAGCAGATAAAGATTATTGGGGTAAACTTGGAGTAACACTTGGTTATCTTAATACTAATTTTGTTATTCCAGTAGATCAATATTATATTGATAGAGGAGTAGATAGTGAACCTAAATATTATTATAAACAAAAAGATCCTTGTTATGCTTATATGCTTGGTCAAAATCGTATGGGCATACATCTTATTAAATTATATTTTCCTAATAGAAATAGAGAAAAAGAATTAAAATTTATAACTAATTGTAATGTTCTTGAAGGACTTCTTAATCTTGAACTTAACAATTATGATTATATTCTTATTACTAAGAGTAGTAAAGATAGACTGAGTATTGGTAGCCATTTATCACAACCACCTTTCTACGGGGGGTCTCGATTCCAACTTAATATTGGAGTTATTAATCTTCCGTGTGAAGGTTATCATCTTACAGATAATGAATATATTTGGCTAAAAAATAAATTAGCACCTAATGGTAAAATTATTAGTCTTTTAGACTTTGATTATACTGGTAGAACTGGAGCTAAATATATGTATGATATATATGGTATTCCGTATATGTTTATAACTCGTGGAGAATTTGGACTTCCTAATTATGGATGTAAAGATTTTGCAGACCTCCATGATAAATATACTATAAAAGAAATTAATCAATTTATACAAGAAACATTTACTTATGTCAAACTTAGATTCGATAATATTCACAACGATGATGCCGACATCGAAGAACTACCATATTTTACATACTAATCATTCTGGTATCGGTAAACAGATTATAATGATTCCTATTACTGAAAAAGAAGAAAATGAAATAGATAATATTACAGATAGTGTTTTAGAATTTCATAGAGGTAATAGAAGTTTTTCTGTTCGTATGCATAATATATATTGTTATGGAGAGGTAGATTTAGAAGATGAAAATACTTGTAATAAAATTAGTAGTTTTAATTTTCTAAATTATCTTGGAGCAACAGGTGTTCATATTTATTCTAATTATGATTATAAAACTCATACTTGTAAAACTCCAAAGAAATATCTTCTTTATACAGAAACTTGGAATCCTCTTGATTTAGTTAAGTTTGCTCATGGTACACTTAATAAACCTAAACGTATTTTATTATTTTACCAACAATTAAAGAAATGATTACACTATATAAAAGAAATGCTCAAGGTAAGCCTCTGTTTTGGTGTATTGATGCTAGATTAGCTGATATTAAAATACACTATGGAATAGTAGGTAAAGAAGGTAGAATAGAATATATAACCACTCATCGTAAAGTAGATGATGAAATTAATTCTTTAATTAAAGCTAAACGTAAAGAAGGATATAAAGCTATTGGAGACTTATATGATAATGCTCCAATAATGTTAAAAAAAGATGATTTATATAACTATCTTAATACTTATCTTCCTAAGTTTAATACTCATAATAATGGTGCATTTATACCGATGTTATGTAAGACTCTTGAAGATAACAAACCTTTTGAGAAAGGAAGTTACTTTGGACAATGGAAAATTAATGGTGAAAGATGTATTATCACTGCTACACTTGAACGAGGTTTATTTGAATTAGTTAAACTTCATTATCGTAGTAGAGAAGGAGTTGATTGGACAAATAAACTTAATTATCTTGATGATATTCTTCTTCCTTGTATTCCTAAAGAAATTATTGATATGATGATTGAAGAAGGTGTAGGTCTTGATGGAGAATTATATCTTCCAGGTTATGGTATAAACGAGATTAATTCTTTTATTAAAAATACTGAACTTCCTCAACACTATAAACTTCAATATTGGCTTTATGATATTTGTATTGAGAATATGCCTGCTATGAAAAGACAAGATTTACTAAACGAACATTTTTATCCTTATACAAGAATGTTTAAAAGTAAAGATTCTCATCTTAATAATAAAAACATTTTAAATCATCTTCCTTTTGACGGAGTACAAGATATAAATGATGCTATTCTTAAAAGAGATAATTATATTTCTCTTGGATTTGAAGGTCTTGTTATTCGTAAATCAGATGCTGAATATCAATTTGGTGGTAGACGTAATAATAGTATGCTTAAATTTAAAAAGAAACTTGATGGTCTATTTACTATAATTGATATTGTTCCAGAAGGTATTAAACGTTCTCATCTTCCTAAATTTGTTCTTAGAAATGATATTAATGATGAAACATTTGAAGCTACTTTAAATGCTCCACAAAAAGTTCAAGAACAAATTCTTATTCACAAAAATAAGTATATTGATAATTATTTAGCTTTGGTTGAATATCGTGAAAGAAGTGGGATTAAACAATGTCCATTTCATTCTAAAATTACTAGTCTTAAAATAATAGAAAATTAAATGAATCTTAATGCTTATGACAATATAAAAGAAAAAATAGATAAAACTAAAACTTGGATTGATATTCGTAAAAAACAACTTCTTAGTAAAGAAATTAAATATCGTCCTTATATAAGTTTACTTAAACGTTATAATCCTAAACATCATACTTATACATATTTTATTGCATTATTAGATGATATACCTATAAATAAAGAATATTCGCGTACAATATGTGATAGTTATGGTAGAATTAAAATAAATCTTTCATCTATTTGGAATGATACCTATTTGAACACACTTGATAGTAATTGTAATATTATATGTAATTTAGTAGAATGTGAAAATGATTGTGACATTTATTCTATTGATGTTTAACATAGTGTAGCTTTTAGTAGTCTAATTGGACTCTAAAAGCTACTCTTATTAGCTCCCCCGTAGAAGATATGAAGAATAGACTTCCTATAGATGAACTTAGATATAAACAACTTGTAGAACTTGAAGAATTTACTAATGCTGTTTTATGTATCTCTGCTATTTCTGAATCTCTTATTAAAGAATTATTTAAACGTCATAAAGAATTAAATGTTCATATTGATCAAATGGAACGTATAGCTTGGAATAAAATAAAAGCTGGTGCTTCTGAACTTGATCAAATAGCATTTAATACTGGAAAAGATAATTATAATAGATTTAGAAAAAGTGTAAGAATGATTAAATTTCTTATGCTTGAACTTATTGCTAGATGTGACGATAGTAATATGCGAGTTTGGCAGTTTTATAATCTTCTTAAAACATATAAACTTGTATATCCTTCTCTTGCTCGTACTCTTGATGATGAAAGAAAGGCATTTGAGGGATTGTTTGGCCAAAACGATAATACTCCGGAAAATGGCTGATTTGTGGCCTACGGTGCTTTATGCTGGCTTTAAATCTTGAAAATGATTAATTCTATTACTTTCAAAATAAGGCTCTGAAATAGCTCAAAAATATTTTTAATAAAGTTTGGTGCTATTAAAAATATTAATTATATTTATAAATAAATTAAAAATAATATATTATGGTAGATGCTGAATCTAAAGTTAAAAAAGGTCGTATAAGACATTGTTATCCTCGTAGAGAACTATATCATATATTTATTCATGATGATAAATATACATATAGTCCAGCAACAAGACATCAAATATCTTCTAATGGTAATTATCTTGTAATAGGTGATATTGGAAGATATAAAGGGATAGAAGATATAGAAAGGTTTTGGCTCTTTGCTAAAAAAAATCTTATTGCTATAATAGATCGTGATAATAAACGTATAATAATTAATACTAAATATAATTATTACATACATGAGCTTAGAACCGCTATTCCTAATGATTATACTATTTATTATACAAATGATAGTATTCCTAGTTTTAATATTTTATCTAATACTGAAGAATATCTTCGTATACATAGTAAATATTTACTCGAAGAATTTGTAAATCATAGTTTATATAATTATTATTCTATATTATATGGAAATAAACAAAATTTACATTGTAATATAAATAAAGAAAACGATTATTATAAATATAATGAAATTCTTAAATTTATAAAAGATAATAATATTAAAAAATATAAGTTTTATAGAGAATGTTTTAATGAAGATTATTCTCTTAGAATTTATACTACTAGTTGTAGTTCTAAACTTATTAAAATTAAACTTCCTACTTTATATCAAGTTGTACATAATACATTCTTTACTAAAAAGCAGAAGTTATTCTTAGAACAAAAGTATTTTTGGACAAAGCATTGCTATACTAATAATATTCCATTTAAAGATGTAGTTACTTATTGGAATCAAGAAATAACAGAAGAGAAAGCTAAACATTATTTAGATTTAAGACTTAATGCTAGCAATATAATATTTAAAAATTGTGCAACTTGGAACGATTATGTTAAACAAGCTGTAGAAGTTATTAGGAAAATACATTTTAATTATATAGAAAAGAATGTTGAAAAATCTAATAAAAATTATAATGATGCATTAGAAAAACTAAATAAACTAAATAATATTTCTGTAGATGATTGGAGAGAACGCAAAGTTTATAGTAAAAATTATGTTATATATAATAAATATATAAGAGGTGGAAGAAATAATCCAGATGGTAAATGGGTCGAAAGTAGAATTTATGAAACACAACAGATTTTTGATAATACTCAACTTAGACTTAGTGAAAATGGTAGAACTATAGAAACTTCAAGACACTGTAGAGTTCCTATTGAAGAAGGAATTAAAATGTATAAATTATTTAATATTTTAAGACTAAAATATCCTACTTTTACTATATTTACTCCTTCTATTTGTGATAAGATTAATAATGTAAAAGTAGGAATTTATAATCTTAGATTTATACATTATAAAGAAAAAGTTACTGATAAAAACAAAGATTTGGGTTGTAAAGAATGGCTTATACAAATTGGTTGTCATAGTCTTTGGCTTGATGATATTAATAATTTTATTAAATATTATAAACTTGAAGATAAATTTGGTTTAAAATGAAAGAAATTGATGATAAACTTTATGCTAATTTAGTTCATCTTGGCATAATTAATGAAGAAAACACAGAGTTTAATGGTGTTCGTACATTTAATATAGGAACAAGTGATTATTGTAGTCATATTATTCAACCTTGGTCTATTTGGATTGATTGGAATCTAAATCCTTGGGATGCTGATATTATTAAAAGAGTTCTTCGTAATAAACTTGGTGAATCTCGTAAACAAGATTATGAAAAGATTATTCATATTTGTCAAGAACGTATTCGTCAAATTGAAACTCATATTGGAATTCAAACTGCTGATATTGACTTTGAAAATGTAAAATAATATGAAAATAGTAGAACCAAAAGTAGAATTATGGCTACAAAATAATGATATTGCTCATATTGCTCGTTGTGCAAGAGTTTGTTATGCTTCTGTAAAACAAACAGGTAATGATGGTATGTGTAATGCTCTTTGGGCTAATAAACATCGTAGTATGTTTAGACACGCTGGTGTTTATTATGTTATAGAAGGTAAAGTAGATATGTGTCCAGAAGCATATAAAGGAGCTGTTTCTATATTTAAAGGAAGATATACTTATGTTTCTGCTAACGAACAATCTGCTAGAGAATATTGGGATAAGAAATATAAACATAATAGAATATCTGTAATTCAAGCTGAAAGAAATACTGTATTTCATGACTATAAAATGATACGTTATACTCTTTGTATTGAAACTGGAATTGATATTACTAGAGAATATAATAGAAAATCTCCTAATTCTATAGCAGAACAAAGTACTCGTTATGTAGATTTTAATAAGAAACTTGGTATTCGTTTTAAGAAATGTCATTGGATGTATAAATGTAATCTTTATAAAAAGATTCTTTATACGTTTATGGCTAAAATTGCTGAATGGTTTTACAAACTATCTCGTAGTAAATATGGACTTAATCTTCCTCCACAAGATGCAAGATGGATTCTTCCTTTAGATACAATGAGTAAAGTTGTTTATACTTATACTGTTGCTGAATGGGAATATATTATTAATATGCGTCTTTGGGATTGGACAGGTAAAGCACATCCTGATGCTAAAATTATAGCAGAACTTATTTATAGAGAATTAACTAATCTTGATTATAACATTAAAAATTATACTAAAAATGAAACAGAACATTTGGTGTAGATTCTTAAGACTACATAAATATGAAGTAATGAAAGAAGAAACATTAACTGATAGACATGGAAATATTGTTGGAACAGTTATAATTTCTCGTTGTTCTAATTGTGGTAAAATTAAACATAATACTATTTATACAGAAGAAGGTTATGGAAGAGAATGAAGTTTTAATAGCGTGTAATTATATTTATATTTTAGATTATTCTGATTGTTCTATTTGTGAAATTACTATTGCTGATGATGAAAGAACAATGGAACTTGAAGATATAATTGAAAAACATGGATGTAATACTAGTACATCTAGTTGGATGTGCTCTAATTATAAAATAGAAAGTATAATAGAACTATGAATGATAAAAATGAATTAAAGTTTAAACCTAAAAGTGAATTAAAGTTTAAAGCTGATGCTCGTAATCAACTTTTCTGGAAGATTAGAGGTCTTGGACTTAAAAGATTTATTGAAACAGCTATAAGATATAATGCTTTAACATTAGAAGAAAGAGAAAAGTTTGAAAAAATATTAGAACTTACAAATTCTCTTATAGATAATCAATTTAATAATACTAAGATTATAGGTCTTAATGCTAAAAGAAGATGTACTTATTGTAAAAATGTAGCACATTTTAAAACAAATTGTTTTGATCATGATATATTTTTATGTAATGAACATAAACGTATTTTAGAACATGAAATTGATCAACACACAGGATATTTACGTTAATTATAATATAATATCTATTAACCCTAATGAATAATAGTTATATCTAATGGCTAATATATTTAATATTCAACAAGAACTTCTTGCTATATTTGACGAACTTGAAGAAAATGGAGGTGAACTTACTCCTGAACTTGAAGAACAATTAAATATTACACAAGAAGAATTTAGAGATAAGATTAAATCTTATTCTAATGTTGTCAAAATGTTAGAAAATGACATTATTGACATTAAAGCTGAAAAAGCTCGTCTTAATGATCTTCAAAAGTCTAAAGAAAATACAATAGAACGTCTTAAGAAAATTATGATTGATGCTATAGAACTCTTTGGAGATACTACTAAATCTGGAGGAAAATATATTGACTATGGAACTGGTAAAGTTTCTATGAGAGTAACTTCAGCTGTAGAAGTAGAAGAAGATGTTCTTGATAGATTTATTAATAGACTTATATCAGGTTGTAAATGGTACAATGAATGTAATAATTTACAAGCTAATATTATTAAATCTGAAGATATTCTTGATTTTATTAACTCTAAATCTCATACAGAAGAAATAGAAGGTGAAGAAATTGCTGAATTTACAACAAAAGATATAGAACATCTAAATGCTAATGTAAATTTAGATATTGATATTAAAACTCTTATATCTACTAAAACAGGTATAGATCTTCTTAAATCTCTTCTTGATTATAATGTGTTTAAAGTATCTTGTAAACCAGATAAGAAAGCTATAAAAGATGATGCTAAAAAAGAACAATTTATGCCTATATATGCTACTATTGTTAATAATAAATCTATTACAATAAAATAATGTATATAGAAGCAAATCTTTTTAACACATTAACATTAGGAAAACTTAGAGAAATTATTAATAATGATAGTTTCTCTAAACTTCCTGATGATACAAAAATAATCATTGCTAGTAAACATGAACATCCTATAGTTAGAGACAAAAAAGGTTTAACATATAGTAATGTTTCAGAAATAACTATTAATGGTGAATGTATTTGTATTAATACTATAATTTAAATTTAAAATCGTATGAGTAAATATACTGTAAATGGTGCTCCTTGGGCGATTGGAACAGATGTTTCTGATTGCAAAAGTTCTGCTGAAGTTATGCACAAAGCAGGTCTTGATTTTATTGTCGATAAATGTGATCTTATGGCTTGCATGCCGTTTGGTAAAAATCGCAATAATATAGTTAATCCTTTAGCTGGTGAATTTGCTAGAGATGGTAAAATATATCGTGAATTAGTAGGTCATTATGCTACTTATAGAGCTGATAATTCTGAACCTCTTGGACTTGTCAAAGATAAATATCAAGTAGTACAAAATAGTGAAGCATTTAAATTCTTTGATGATGCTATTGGAGAAGGAAAAGCTCGTTGGGATCATGCTGGACTTCTTGATGGAGGTAGAATGATTTATGTAAGTGCTAAACTTCCTATAGAAACTCGAGTAGGTAATGATTTAATTGATAATTATCTTGTATTTCGTAATAGTCATGATGGAACTACAAGTGTAGACATTATGTTTACACCCATTAGAGTATTTTGTACTAATAAACTTAATAGTGCATTAAAATCTGCTGATTCTTATATTAAACTTCGTCATACTCAGTCTGTAAAAGAACAACTTCGTAAAGGAGCTTATATTCTTAATATAGCGTTTAAACATGCTGAAACTGTTCAAGAATTCTATAATAGTCTTCTTAAAGTTAAAATGACTGATAAAGAAGTAATGGAATATCTTGCTAATCTTCAACTTACAGAAAAAGAAAAAGAATTACTTCTTGATTATGATAAAGAAAGTGGTTATAAGAAACTTATTCTTAAAGACTATCGTACATTAGAAGTAACAGGTATTAGTCAAAGAAAAGCTAATCAGATTTCTAGTATGTTTGAATATTATTGTGATGGTATTGGTCAAAAGAATATTGCTGGAACTGTTTGGGGTGCTTATAATGCTGTTACTGGATTCTATTGTAATGTAGCTAATCTTGAAGGCGAGAAAAGAACATTTTCACTTCTTTACGGGGGAGCTAATTCTAATATGCTTAAAGCTGTTAATGCGGCAAATGATATTGTTAAAGCTGCTTGACGTATTAACTCTGAGATTAACTTGCTCCCCCGTAAAAAGGTGTTAACTATTTGGATATTCCAGATATTAGTATTATATTTGTTAGTGTAATCAATAGTATGGCAGTAATTTATTATATATTATATGCTATTTAAGATATTGATTATCAGTGTATTAGTTCGATATTTTGCGGTAGAAGTTTACCACATATTTTAAAAAATGAGGTAGGATTCTACCGCAAATTTTGTATATTTGCCATGAACTAATATACTAATATGGAAGATATAGATAAACGTATAATTAAAGATTGTATTGATGTAGGATATGATATAGACGAAATTAAGTCTAAACAAATAAGTGATAAAGATGATAACTCAGTACAATATAAAAAAACTATTAGTTATATGAATGAATTGAATAAAGTACGACGAGGTTTAATTCTTCTTATACATAGTAAAAGTGTTCAAGTTGCTAGAGTTGTAGATTACATTGAACGCAATCTTGGTTATAACGAAACAAATATAATTTTAAGTCCTAGTACTATAGCTCGTGAATATAATGATGATAGAAGCAATATAGGAAAAGCTATAAAAGAATTAATAAAAATGAATATAATTAGAAAAATAGATGATTATGTTCCTAATAATGTTCTTCCTAAAAATACTTATGCTGTTAATTTTAATTATATTCATAATGGTAATATTCATGAAATTAAAAAAGAAATTCTTAAACAACGTAAAAATAAAGAATAAATTATGGAAGTAAAAATTAAAAAACTTGTAGAAGATGCTGTAATTCCTACTTATGCACACGCTACTGATGCTGGACTTGATTTAACAGCTACTAGTTATGAATATAAACAAGAATTTGATTGTCATGTTTATGGCACTGGACTTGCATTAGAAATTCCTGAAGGTTATGTAGGTCTTATTTATCCTCGTAGTTCTAATCGTAAAACTAATGCATATATGGCTAATCATGTTGGTGTGATAGACTCTAAACTAATGTTAAATTGTGCCTAACTGTTTGGTATTTGTAGATTATTGTTTAATTTTACACTCAACAAACATTAATTTATTATGTTATGATTGAGTTTAAATTTAATATTAGTGCTGTAAAAAGCGGACAAAATGTAAGTAAAAGTGGTAATACTTTAGTAGATAAAGTTTGTCAAATTTGTGGTAAACATTTTAAAGTAGAACCATATAGAGGAAAAGGACTTTATTGTTCTGTAGAATGTGCAAATGAAGCTAAAAGAGCAAAACACGAACCTAATGTAGTTTGCGCATATTGTGGTAAAAAATTTTATAAAAAACCTTCACAAATAGCTAAAAATAAAGTTCACTGTTGTTCTAAAGAATGTATGGGATTATATAGAAAAACTGCTTATTCAGGAACTAATAATCCTAATTATAACAATAGAAAAGAGCATATTATTGAATATAATAACGGTAATAAATATTATGCTGTTCGTGTTCCGAATAATCATCCTTTTGGCTACAAAGGCAAAGGTATTGGTTTGTTTTATAAAGAACATAGATATATTGTAGAACAACATTATAATCTATTTGATGAAAAATATTTTATTGTAATAAATGGAGAACATTATTTGAAACCAAATGTTGATGTTCACCATAAAAATGAAATAACTACAGATAATAGATTAGAAAATTTAATGCCTCTTACTAGAAGTGAACATACTTCTTTACATAATAATAATAAAACAATAATTAGAGATACTAAAACAGGTAAAATAACTGGAGTCTTTAAACGGGGTGAATTGCTGGAAAATCATAAAGCTAATGACAATCAGCAGCCAAGTATTGATAGAAATATCGATAAAGGTTCAACGACTAATAGCTGAATCTTAACAGATAATGCTGAAGATAGTAATGCTAACACGAGTGCCCTGCCTAATGTTAATGACATTAGTGATGATATAGTCTGAACTACACTTATAATAGCTTTTAATAATGAAGGTGTAGAGCATAAGGATAAAGAGCCTTATGGATAACAAATGGGTTATAGAGGAGAAGTTATGCTTAGCTTTAAGAATAGAAATGAACTCGATTATAATAAGTATGAAATTCCTCAACTTGTTAAACCTTATGAAGTTGGCGATAAAGTAGCTCAGCTTATTATTGTTCCTTATCCTAAAATTGAGTTTATTGAAGTAGACGAACTTAGTGATTCAGATAGAGGAGAAGATGGTCATGGAAGTACCGGTGCCTAATATTACAGTTGTATTTCTTTCTAACTCTTATTTTAAACAACATATGGATAAATTTGTAGAAGTTCAAAACACTAAACAACTTCGTAAAGATATTGACGAAGTTCTACAACGAGTTAAAGGTCTTGAATATAGATATGAAACTGCTAATGCTATTTGTAAACTTCAAGAAGGTGTAATGTGGCTTGGTATGTATCTTAAATATCTTGGAGAACTTGATCCTTATCCTGAATCTCGTAATCCTGATAGTCAAACTATCCATCCTACTTCTGATGAACTAAAACTTTAAATTAAGATGATTAAATCAAATATAGCAAAAGCTATAAAACGTTTTATAGAAAGTAATAGAGCATCATGCTTTAATGAAAATATAGAAAATATTGATGTAAAAGATTTAAATATTGTATTTTATAATAAAAATAGATTTAATGAAATTTATATATTAACTAATAAAAATAAAACTATAATATTTATGATTGAAGTTAATGATAATATCAAACTTACAGAAGATGATATAAGAACTGAATATATTATAAAATGTTATAGTAATAGCAGATTTATTAGATTTGTTGAACGTAATAAAAATAAAAAATAATGTTATACAACGATACAGAAATATAATGGAAGAAAAAGTATTAAAATTAGTATTAGATTATTATAACAATAAATATAATCTTATTACAACAAATGATTTATATGTCGTTTGGTCTTGTTATATATTAGGTAATAGAAAATATCTTATTGCAACCAGACTTCCAGATAATAAATATTTTGAAGTTACTTATAATCAAGCTAAAGCTGAATGGTATATAGATGAATATAATAAAGTAAATAATGTTTGTATTAAAAATTAAAAATATGACTGATTATCAAAAAGAACTTATAAAAGAACATTCTGATCTTAGTATTCGTTTAGAAGCTTTAAGTAATAACGTTTACGGAAAAGATTCAGATAAAGACGATAAAATAGAATTTGCTAATAAATCTATTCAACTTTCTGCTATGAAAACTTATGAATATGCTCTTCGTGCTCGTATGCAAAATGCAGGTATTATTTTTGATAATGATAGTTATTTTGAACGAGTAGCTGAAGTTAAATATCCTGTTTATAAAGAAGAAGTAGATGAATAATAAATTCATACATATAATAACTACTTATAAATGTTCTGCTTGTAAATGTATTGAAGCTATTATTAAAGATATTCAAAAAGAAAATCATTCTTTTGAAATTATATCTTATGATTTTAATGATGCTCCAGCACTTATAAAAAGAAATATTAAATTAACAGATTTTCCTACTGTAATTTTTATAAAAGACGATATTATAAAATATCATTTTACAGGAACTCGTGGTAAAAAGGAAATTAAAAATATTATAAAGTATTTTGATTTTTAAATTAATAGTGTAGGAGATTATTCTTCTACACCTTTTTTTTTATTTATGAATATATCTAGAGATGAAGTCTATAATTTTGCTCATAGACTAAATTATAACGGTGATAAATATATTCTTAAGAATTTTGTAGTTGATAATGTTAATAAGACTTTTGATGAAAGACGAAATCCTATATTAATATTAGCTAATATTATTCTTTGGAATGTTCCAATATGTGTTCGTAATATGATTAAACAAAGTTACGAATATACTTATAAAAGACCTCTTACTTGGACTAGATTTTTAAATACTATATCTTTAGATATATTTGATCTTAGTATTAAATATAGAAATAAAGATATATTTAAAATTCTTCATCCTTATATTAACAAAGATGCAGCTAAAAATTATGATGAAGTAATAAGTATTCTTTTATCTAAAGTGTTAGATAGAGAAGATAATTATTTTAATAAAGATGATAGAATGATTTTCATATCTAATAAGCTTGTTCCTGATAAATATAATGATATTTGCCTTAAAACTCTTAATACTGAATTTACTTTATCTGGTAGTTTAGGATTAGCTCTAACAGGTCAAGTTCATAGACTTGAAATTAAAGATGTAGATTTGCTTGTTTCTAGTGAATATCTTGATAAAGATATTTTAAATAATATAATAGATGAAATAACTATTAATAAAGTAATTGGAAAAGAAAGAGAAAGAGTAGAAAATAATATAAAAGATATATTTGAACATACTGCCTATTATGATAGACTTAAATATGTTTTTAAAGATATTAAACTTAAATCTGTTATATTAGATAAACTTTCTGATTATGATATTCAAACTAAAGCTGTATTTGTATTTGATTATAACGGAATAGAAGTTGATATAATCTTTAAAGATGATATTGATTTTGTTATGTCTGAGTATAAAGAAGGTATGGCTAAAGTTCAAAATCCGGTGGATATACTTTATAATAAAAGATTACTCGGTAGACGTAAAGATTTTATAGATATTATTAATTATAAACCTTATTATTATATTGATAATACAGATAAGTGTCAGATTGAGTTCATGGACTGCTGGGATTAATTTATGCTCTATACACAGCCAATTTGGTATCTGCGGGCTTCTCTGCTAGGTTTAAAGATAAAAGATGATAAGTTGTAAAGCTGAGTAAAGAAAGTGGCTTAAATCGCTTGTAAATATTTAGAATTTAGGACTATTAGAAGTAAGTGGACTGTGAAGTTCATTTACTTTTTTTTTATTTTTATATGTACCACATACGGTATAAAAACAACTCCTATTACTTTCACAAGCAATAGGAGTTTCAACAACCAAAATTAACGATGAAAAACTTTACGCAGCAGCTATCATCTGAATCAATAACATCATGAATAGTAGTAGTCTTATGAGGACTCGAACCTCAACTAACAGAACCAAAATCTGCTGTGCTACCATTACACCATAAGACTGACCAAGCAATAGAACTCTTAATATTAAGTTTAGTATCAGATATTCTATCTGCTACAAATATAACATCTTTATGTTATATAGACAAATACTACTATGTTAAATTAGTTTAATTATCTTCTTTTCTTTTTGTAATTATATGTTACAGGAGGAAGAGGTTGAGTAAATCTTAAATCATTTTCATCAACTTGAGTATCAAGATTTCCTTCAAGAAGAATATCATCGAAATTAAGTTTGCCATAAGTAGGAGATTCTGTAGTAGAAGGAGTAGATTCAGTATTAGAAGATGTTGTAGAATTATTACTACGTCTGTTATTAACATTTATTGTATCTCCAGGTCTAATAATTTGATTAATATTTTTAATTTGAGGATTTTGACTCATAAGCTCATTAAGAGTAAGACCATTATCATGAGCTATCTTCCAAAGAGAATCTCCTTGATTAACAGTATAATTACCGTTAGGAGTGGAAGATGACACTCTATTAGCATATGTTGTTCTAGGAGCTATAGTTCTAGGAGTTGCTGTTCTAGGAGTACTTACTTTAGGAATAGAAGTTTTAGCAGGAGCTGTAGTTCTAGGAGTTGCTGTTCTACTAGGACTAGTTGTAGTATTTTTTTTAGTAGCAAGATCTGTACGTCTAGGAGTAGAAGTTTGAGTAGTAGTTCTTTTAGTAGAAGAATGTTTGCTGGAATTAGTTCTTTTTATATTATTCCTAACATACATAGATGTTTCATCATAAATTTCCACATTAGGCCCTAAACGTTTTTGAATAGAAGCAGGAATTCTTGTAAAACCTTTTTGTCTACCATTTTCAAATTTTGCACCAACACTGTTTGGATTTCCTTTAGCAGCTTTGTAATAATTGCCATCACTACCTTTAATAAAAATTTTTCCTTTAGCAGTTTTATAAGTAGCTACAGGCTTGACATTTTCTTTAATTACAGGATTTGAAACTTTACCAGTTTTAGGTTTACGTGTTTGTTTAGGAGGATTCTTAATATCTCTTTGAAGATTATTGTTATAAGAATCAAAATTATACTGCTTTCTGTTAGCAGGATTAAAAGGATTGTTAGAATAAGAATTTTTAGCCATAGCTTTAATTTAATTAGTTTGATTAATTTATTTGTTTATATTTAAAAGTAGTATTATCTTGAGGAGCAATTAACTCTCTTGAATGATATATATTGTTAGGAAGGCCTATAACATATCCAGCTCTTTTTCCTACAACTTTACTTCGTTTATTAACTTCTTTTCGTTTTTTAACAACATTTTTACTATTTACAACAGCATTAGTAGCTTTTATTCCTATATATTTAGTTATTTCTTTGTCTGTCATACCTCTTTTACGAAGAAGTATTCTTCGACCTTCTCTTCTTTTAACTTCATCTTGTATAAGACCTTTAACTTCTTTCGCAAATTGTCTATCATTTATAAATTTTACACCTTTAGAAGCCCATTTAGCACCAAGGAAATCTAAAGCAGTTTCTCCAGTATTATAAAGAGCATTAGTTACAGGAGCACCATCTTGAATTGTTCTCCTCCAGTCTCTATAAGTTTGATAACCATCTATAATAATATTAGGAATATTACCTAAAATTGCAGCACCAGCTCCTATAGTAGCGGCTATAGGGCCACCAAAAGATAAACCTAAACCTAAAGCATCAGCCCCCATAGCAATAGCGGAAGTATAAGGTTCTACTTTATCAGACCAATCAGGTTCATATTGAGGTTCTATATCTTCTAAACTAGTTCTAGACATAATTTAAAAATTATAATATTTTTATAATTAGTAGTAAAAAGTTCTGCTTCTTGGGGTGTCATCATAATAGTATCTCTACGTTGAATAGAGCTATCTAAAGCATCCCATTTTTATGTTTATATTTAGGATTTGTAAAATCATATAGTTTTCCATTTATATTTTGAACTGCCGGAAATACTATAGCTTGTCCTTTAGCATTTTCAGCATATCCTAATTTATGAGTAGTTACATTTCCTTTTATCTTCCAATCTGGAATAGTTTGTCTATTATTGTCTTGCTTTAATCTATTAACAAAATCAGCATTACTTCTATTATTGACAGATTTAACAATATCTTCTAAACTTATTTTAGGCATATTATTAAAATATTAAGTAGAAAGGCTATTTATATGATAACCTTTCTACGGGGGATCGCGTTAATCTTTAATTGCTTCAGCTATTTCCTTAGTAGGAATAATACCAAGCATATTTTGACCAAGTTTATAACTCTTATTATTTTTAGAAAGACGTTGAAGCATATATATTGAGTGAACAATAGGAGTATTACGTTTAAAAAGCATTTTAAATTTATTTTCTCCTTTATAAATACCACTAGTATATTCAAGTTCAAACTCATCTCCTTGTATAATGTATTGACAACAAAGACTAAGAGTTTGACCTATATCTTCAATCCAACCTTGAGCAGCAATAGGACTAGACCAAAGCTTTTTACCTTCTCCAATAATTCCAAGACTTCTAAATGCCATAGATTCAGTAGCAAGTCTATCAGCTTGATTAATAAAGAAGTTATAAGCAAAACTATCTTCATCATCAGAACCAAGAACTTGCAATCCGATAGCACTACTTACAGCTATTGCTACAGTAGCAAGATCGGCAAATCCTCTAAGTATATTAGCTTGTTCATATCTAGGAAGAAGATTATAATAAAGTCTAAAATTAGTTAAGAAATGAACATAATTTTTACAAATATTTTGAAAACCAATAATATGTTGAAGTGAAGATTCACTCATGTTATTATCAGCTTTAATTTTATTTGCAAATTTAGCATCATTAAAAGGAATTGCAATAAAATCTAATAAAGCAATATTAGTACCTTTTTCAACTTCACCTCTTTCTTCATTAAAATATCCTTGTCTACGCCAACGTTTCATAATACCAGGATAAATATGTTTATGATACTGCATAGCTAATGAACCAGCCCATTTATTTTCAAGCATTGCAGCACTCAATCTATCATAGTTACCGTGAATCTTTTTGTTGACAGATATAACTCTACCTTTAAACTCTGCAAGTAATCCTATAGCTTCTTCTTCAGTCATATTACTAGCAAGAATAGAACCATCTTTAAATTTAAGATAACCATCTTCACTAATATCTAATTGACTCATAAGATTAGGATGTCTTTCTTCATTGTTAAATTCTTTCTCTATTTTTTCTAATTCATTATTTCTAATTTTAGTAAATTCTTTTCTTTGTTTATCATTAAAATATCTAGTCATAAAATTTGTAATAAGATTTTCTCTAAACCAAACATATTCTTTTTTATAATCAGGTCGAGAAATCTCATATTTAACAAATTCATCATATATTTGTGCAAATTCAGTATCTTTAATATACTCTTTGAAAGCTGCATCTAAAGCATCATTTCTAGCTTGACCAAGACTTTTAAAAACGTAAACAGGTTTACCGTCTTCTTTATTGCTAGGTTCATAATAAAGTCTATGAGAATACAACATAGTAAATAAAGCACTATTTTGCATAAAATGCTCACCAACACTTAAACTCCCAAAAGTAATATTTCTACCACGAGATATATATTTAGAAGCATCTTCCAATCTTACAAGTCCATTAAGTTCAGTAAAATCAACTATATTAAAGAACTTAACAACAGCACTTGCTACACTACTAGAATTAGGTTTGTACATATCATATAAGAAAGAACCTATATTTTTATTCCATGTATCAACACCTTTCCACCAATTATTACCAAAATGATCTCTAGCAAAACGTTCACCTAAAATATTATTCCAACCTTGAGTTATATTAGCAAGACCTCCACCTATATTAACCATCATATATTTAGCAGAAGTAAAATTTTGCATAGTATTAGCAACTCTAGTTAGCATATTATTAGGCTTTTTATATTGTTCATATATTATTCTTCTGAGCCAATTAATATACTGTTTATCTTGGTTATCATCAGTTTTAGTAGCATATTCAACTTTACCAGTTACAGTTCTACCACCACTTTTTTGAAGTTTATTAAAACCAAAGTTTTTAACATAAACTTGTTGTTTATCTATCATATTCTTAGCATAGAACAATAAGAATTTATTATCTTGAATAGCATTATATTTAGCAGCTCTAACAATAAATTCTTGCATAACAGAAGGCCAATCTTTATCTGCTAATTTTCTATGTATTTCTTTATTTTTAGCAATAGCTTCATTTTTAGCTTTATTCCATTCATCATAACGTTTGCTATAATCTTCATCAGATTCATTGGCTTCTCTTACAGGAGGAGTATAATTAACATCTACTGTTTCTTTATTTTTAAGAAGAGTAGTCATAGGCATATCTATAGGACTATCTTGAGAATAATCTATTTTCTTATCATCTAGCCATTCTTCTTTACCAATAGAAGTATTAATCCAACCTACAAATTTAAGAAGTTCTTTAGTTATTTTTTTAGCACTAAGTTCTTCTCCTTTTTGTCTAGCAGGAGCCCAACCTTGTTTAAAATAAGATTTAGCTTGATCTGTAACAGCATATTTATTTATAATATCTTTACATAATTTACTTATTTCTCTTTCATATTCGTTTTGAACTACGGTATTATTATAAGCAAAATTTGTACCATTATAATTTTGAGCATATCCTGCATCTTCTATATAATTAGGATTACGTTTATCGTCTTTAACTACTTTTTCTTTATAATTAAATCTAGGTTCATAACATTCTCTTTTGTTATCATCTTTAACATCAACTTTCATCCAACATTTAATCGGTTCAAGTCTGCGAGTATAAGGATTATAAACATGATTAGCATCAAACCATTCTTTAAATTCAGCAGGAGATTTATCTTTCATCTCTCTATAAGTTTGATGATAATATTGTGTAGGAACTATAGAAGAATTTTCTTTAATATATCTTAAAGCTTCAGTTTTTTCAGGATCTATATAAGGATTATATTCTCCTTTTTTATATCCTTTTGGAACAGCATATCCATATAGTAAATGATTTGGAACCATTTTAGGATTACCATTTTCATCTTCTATGAATTCAGTATTTGTTAAAAGCCATTTAGTATGATAATCATTACCTTCTCTTTGACCTCTTAATTTAGCAGCATTATCTTCTTCATTGAACTTAGACCAATTATATACAAAATCAACATTATTTTGCATAAATTCAAAGATACTTTTACCGTTAGTAGAAGTACCTTCTACAGTTTTCTTTATATCTTCAAGTTCTTCATAAAGTTCTTTAAGTTTAACAAGTTCTTCTTTAGATAATTCTGCTGTATTTACAGTTCTAGAAGCAGGATCATAATGATTTCTAAGTATATCATTTATTTCTTGAACTTTTGCTATATACTCAGGATTACGTTTTCCATCAGAACGCATCTGATCATAAAATTCAGAACTAAATATAACATCATCATCAGGAGCATTAGAAATTAAAGTTCTATCACTAAATGGATTAGTTTCACTAATATTATAAATAAGTTCTTGTTGATGCTTTATTTCTTCTAAATCTTGTTTAGTAAAAAGTCTAGCATTTATATTACCAAATCTATCATAAGCGTTTCTAATTTTAGCTATAAGTGAAACATTTAAAGGACTTTTATTTTTACTATTTACTTTTTCACGAAGAACTTTAAATGCTTGCATGAGTTTAGTTTGAACTTCAGAAATAGGTCTAAAAATAGTATTATTTTCAATCCATTCTTTAGCTGCAACATAATCAGGATCAAGCATTAACTCACACATAGGAGTAAGAAGTTTACCATTAGGAGTTCTAATTTCACGAGCTTCTATTATTCTAAGATTTCTTTCAAGTTCTTTATTAAAATTAAATTTAGTTTTATGTTTAAAATAGTCTGCATCTAATTTATTTTTATAATCTAAAAACGCATCAAGAGCATCAGCAGCTTCCAAACAATAAATTTTTCTTTCTTCTCCAGTATATTGATTGTCAGGATCATTATAAGATAATTTAGGAAAAAACTCATCTCCTTCTATAATAACATTAGATCTAAGAGCTTTAAGCTGTTTAGTTATATTATCAAGTTCTACTTCAAATTCTGGAATTAAATTACCATTACTAAGAAAAGAAAGTAATTCACTTCTTCTAACTTGTAAAGTTTTATATTTAATATAAATAGGTGACCAATGTTTAAGCATATTTTCTTCAGCAGAAACAAGATCTTTATAATAATTAGGATCAGCTTCTTGATGAAGATTTTCAGCTGCCCATTTATCAAATTCAAGTTTAGCTTCATAATACGCTTTAGGATCATTGGCAAAATTAGCTTTAGCTTTATTTTTTTTATCTCTAAGTTCTTGAAGTTTATCTAAAAAAGCTTGATTATAAGATTGAACAAACTTATCTGCATCATCTATAATATTATTCCAATTTACTTTAACTCCAGCTTTTGCAGCTTTATCCATAAGATCTTTTAATGCTCTATTAAAAGCTTGAGCATCTCTAGCACCAAGCATTTCTTTTTTACGAAGATCTTTCATTACTTGACTACTAACTATTTGAAGAAGAGGATTAGTTGTTTCTTGTAAATCATTAATCCAAGCATCTACTAAACTAGCAGTATGATAACCATCAAATACTCCAAGAACACCGGATTGAATAAGAGGATTTTTAGAAAGTTTAGCTAAAACTTCATTACCAAATCTTATTTCAGCATTTGAAATAGTACTAGAACTTCTAAGTTTACCAATAGCTTGTTTAATATCTTGAAGATGTTTAGCAACTTCGGGATCTTCAGCACTAATATCAATTTGATCTATAATCTCAAATCTATTAACAAAAGCTCTAGCATCAAGAACTGTTTTTAGAAATTTAATTTTTAAATTTTCATCAGTTTTAACAGCAGAAATTACTTCATCACTATTTATTTTATAAGTTTTATTACCTATTTGAAAATTTTCAAGATTAGTAATAATGCTATTAACGGAATTTACTATATAATTAGAATTAATTCTAATAATAGTAGTTTTATTATTTTCTATATATTTAGGATCTTTTCTTAAATCTAAATTATCAAGTTGTTTAATAGAATCAGAAGCTATTTCATCTCCTAATGCTCTACGTCTATAATACATTGTATCAATAGCTTGTTTATTAAACGAATTTAAATTAGGAGGAGTATTTAATTCTTCTGTAGAATTATAACGAATATCATTATCTATTTCTTTATCGTTATCATCTTTATTAGAATCATCGCTTGTCCATTCATCTGTAGAAGAATATCTTACATCTGAATTATCAGGAAGTATAACAAATAGATTAGTAACATATTCATGCTTACTTTGAGCTTCTTTAAATATCTGACTTATTTCATCTATTTTTTCTTTTACTTCTTTTCCTTCTTTAATATATTTATTATTCTCTTTAGTAACATTAAGTTTTTGAATAATATAAGGTTTACCATTTATAGTTTGTTTACTTCCAAAAAGTTCTCCACTATAATGAATAAATCTATTTAAAGTATTACTTCTAAGATAAAGAATTACACCTTTTTCTACATCAAATCTTTGAGTAACAGCATCAATTACTTCTTTAAAACCTGAAGTATATTTACTATTTTCAGCATTTATATCAAACTTTTCAGCATATTTACTATTATCAATATTATTAGTCATATATTGACGTAAATCAGCTTCAGCTAAAAGACTACGAATACTTTCATCTATACTATATATTCTATCATTAATTATAGCATTTACATTTTCATCTGTATTTTCACTTCCTTGAAGAACCATTAAAGCATCTTCTTGTTGACTAAGTCTATCTCTATAATCATTTATCACTTTAGCATACCAAGAAGGTCTTTGATAAAGATTATTTCTAGTATTGATAGACATTTCAGCATTTTCATTCTCTTCAAGTAAATTAAGAGGAGTTAAAATTAATTTTTCAGGAGCACCTTCGTTATAATCAGAAATATTATAAACTTTATATAGTGTTGTAACATCATTATCTATTAATCTAACAAAAGGATTAACTTTAATATTATCATCAGACACTGTTATAAGTTTATACTTTTGCATTATATCTTTATCATTAACAACTATTATTCCTTGACTAGTAGGAATAAGATCTTTTTGAAGAATAGGTTTAGTTTTAGCTCTATCTCTATATTGACCTGTTTCATGATAACGAATTTTTCTAGCTTTGATAAGGTCAGAATGACTTCTTATAAAATTAAGTCTATAATCATTCCATTCTTCTAAACTTGTAAAATAAGAAAGATTCTCCATATCTTGTTTAACTGATTGAACTAGTTCAAGACCTCCTTCATCTTCAGTAAGATATAAAGCGTTATTTTTAATAACTTTATTAACAGCTCCTTTTCTCATTCTATTTCCTTCTACTACATAAGAATATTTAATTAAATCTATAGCAGCAGATCTAATAAGAGGATTAGAACTAAAGAAAGCTTTTTCAAATAAACTATAAATAGTTTCAATATCTACAATATTCTCTTTAAATCTAAGAGTTTGCTTATCTGCGAGTTTACCTCTATTAGTAAGAGAATCTTCTATATATTCAAATATTCCAAGTTCATTAAATTTACTTCTAATAAAGTTAACTTTTTGAGCAGGACTGAGTGTAAGATATTGTTGTATTTCTTCATTAGTAGGATAATTAATATCTTCTACATCAAATTCTACAATTTTACCTTCAGAATTTTTTACATATAGTTTAGCAGCTTTATTATTACCATAAATTCTTTTAAGTTCTTCTCTTTTAGTAAGATCATCAGTATTATTAAATTCTATTTTACCATTTTCTCCTATAGTCATAGGATTGGAAATAGCAATAGTTTTATTAGCAACATTACTTAAAACATAACTTCTAAAATCATTATAGATTTTTTCATCTAATTTTTGAGTAATACAATCACCTATACTAAACAATTGATTATCAAAAAACTCATTGTGAATATGATTAAATACTGAATCAGCAAGTTTTATGCTAAATTTTGTACTATATTGATAAAAAGCATCAAGAGGTTTATATGTACTATCTTCTATATTCCTAGTATAAATAGAATTTAGAATAGATTGCTTTCCATTAGGCCCATCAACATAAAGAATTTTACTAAATCTACGCTGTTTATTAATTTTATTAATTAT